>ERZ773138.1237-NODE-1237-length-25359-cov-17.181868_pt1 | contig 25359 bp, 24 predicted proteins | sample MGYA00511114_ERZ773138 | MGnify/ENA primary metagenome ERZ773138 (study PRJEB29015, sample SAMEA2737805) | human gut metagenome | biome: human gut; feature: human-associated habitat; material: faeces | place: China | collected 2012 ...
AGCTTTCTGCTGCAACAATTGTCTCATCAATGTAAGCTGACATTCTGTCCTTATACATTTCTTCCCTAACATAAGGAATATAAAGCCCGATTATTGCAATATCTTCATTGTCCATTCTGATATGCGAAAGCTTTGGAAGTCTTTCAAGCTCAGTCTTTATATTACAGCAGGTCTGTATACATCTGTTCTCAAAGTTATCCTTGATACGTTCCATATCCTATTCCCTTGTGAACACGCTCTTTCTCAAGTTCAATAAATGAATTCGTATCCTCTATTGATTTAACAAGCTGTTCTGTCTTTGCGGCATTAACAGGAAGCTCAACCGATACATTAACCTCAACGGCAAGTTCAGCACCATTATAGTTCTTAAGTTCATCTATTAGCTTTGTTTTATATTTGTTGAACTCATCAGCTTTCTTGTATTCAAGCTTTAATATAGATGAATACTCTTTTGCTGTCTGCTCGTATTCTTTGGCAACACTTTCAAAATCTTTAATCTCAATGTCCGATTCTGATAATTCTGCATAATTCTCAATATCAATTCCTGCATTATATGTTATTCTTTCAAGGTCTTTTCTTATAAGCTGTATCTCTTTGAGTTCATCTGACATATGCTTTCTTAACTGTGCATACTTTTCTATATTCTTCTCTAATTCTGCTACTGCCACAGACATATCATCTGCGAACTTTTCAGGATTGTCACACTCAAATTCTTCATATCGTCCATATTTTTCTTCAATCTGACTCTTAGCATGTGCAATACTTCCCTCAAGTCTGTTAAGAAGTGCTTCCTGTGACTCAAGTTCTTCCCTTACAGCATCACTGCTCTTCACAAGATTATTAAGAGCATCCTTGGCATTCCTTAACTGCTGTGAACCTGCTGCCATAATCTCACCGGCTTCATACTTTGCCTTAATATCGTCAAATGTATAACCTCTGTACTCTATTGCATCACGACATTTGTTCATAGATGCAGACAGATGATTCATCAGCGCCTGCTTATCTGCAAAGTCACTGTTCTTCTGTGAAAGTGCTGTCTTTAATCCGGCGAATCTGCTCTCAATTTCATCCTTATCAAGACGGTATGTATCATCATCGATTTCTATCGAAACATTTTCATCATAATAAGGTGCATACTGCTCCTCCCATGACTTAATGATTTCCTCATATTCCTTTCTTGTACTGTCCTCAAAATCTCTTGCAGTATCATACTCAGAATTAGCAGAAGCTGCTGCCTCCTCGCACTCATATATGCGGTTTCTTGCAGCTTCACTGTCTGCCTTAAGTGACTTTAACTTCTCATACTTCTTGTCTATAGAAGAATTCATATCAATAATCTGTGAAAGAATCCTGCATGAATTTTCTTTTTCTTCAATGTCAGCCCTTGTCTGTGAAAGCTGACCTGCAAGCTGTTCCTTTGCCACATTTAATGCACTTCTCTTCTTCTCAGCCTCAATAATTGCAGCCTCGCTGTCAGCAATCTTTAATCTGATTGCTTCTGCCTCGGACGCATCCACCTTTCCAGACGCAGCATTATATACAAGTGCAAATGTATAATCATTCCACACAAGCCCCATTCTGTCGGCCAGCTTTCCTGCCTGCGCCTTATGCGAATCAAGCTCCTCCTGTGCAAGCTTAATCTGTGTCTCAAGCTTTACCTCATCACGAAGAAATGACATATCCTTTAATGCGAATACAATCAGGTCTTTGTTAATCTCTAACTTAGTATCAATAAGCACCTGCTCGCTTATAACAGGATAAGCAGCCGCACCCTTGCCGAAATCCTTAAGCACCTCATCTGATTTAATTCTCTCGAAATCGTTCTTTATTATAAATGCGTACTCAACGAAAGGTGTTCTCTTTAATACATCTCTTTTCTGTCCTGCATTCAGGGCTGCGAACCACTCATGTCCCTCAACAACATCTGAACCATACTGGCTCTCAAGGTATTCCTTAAGCCTGTCTCTTTCAGGACTCTTACAGATATATGTTCCCTTTCTTGCATTGTCAATAAAGTTCTCAAGTTCCTGGGCTGCCTTACACTCTTCTGTATATTCACTGCGCATCTTCTGGTAAGTCTCAAGAATAACCGAAAGCATTGCCTCGTCATTATCTGCACTATATATTTCACGAATTTTGCCCATACGCTCGGCATCTGCATTACCAGCTTCATCAGCCTTTTCTAGCTTTTCTGACTGCTCTGTGAATATATCAATAAGTGCTTTATTGGCAGATATTGTCTCATTAAGTGACATTAACTGCTGCTGCACATCATTGAATTTTTCGGACATTCTTGTCTCTTCATTCTTTAACAGTTCTTTATCCCTGAATGACTTATCATATTCTTCAGACGCATTTTCACATACGACAGTTCCTGCCTCTGATAAAGCTGCTCCAAGCTGTGTCTGCAATTCCTGTATCTCATTCTCAAGATTATCCGAAAGACTGCCAAGACCTGCCGCCTCTTTGTCAGCATTTCTAAGATTATCCTTAGCCTCTGATAATCTGACTTCAAGAGCCTTAACACGATTAGCTGCTATATCAAGCTTTTCTTTAAGTCTTCTGGTCTCTGTCTCATAGAATTTTCTGTAACCTGCAGCAAGTATCTTTAACTCTGCTGTTATATCCGTATCTTCTCTTAATCTGTTATCTATCGCAATCTGAAGTCCTTTATAAGACTTCTCGTACTCTGCATAATCTTTATAATCACCCGCAGACTCCATCAAAGAAAGCTTTCCTCTTGCCTCTTCAATTGCAGTATTCTTAAGTTCAAGTGCCTTTCTTGTCTCATTAACAAGGCTCTCAACTCCTGCCATCGAATTCTTTTCAGACATAACCTCTGCAACTGCTATAGCTTCCTTCTCGTGTGCAAGCTCATCATACATCTTAGTGATAAGGTCATCCTGACTCTTAAGTTCCTTATCCTTCTTATCACTTTCCCGCATAGCAACAAGAAGCAGGTCATATAGCTGCTTCTCTATTTCTTCTTTTCTGTTGTAAAATGCTTCATATGTCGACAGATATTCTTTAAAACTGTCGATAGCTGCAATCTGGCTGTCATATGCTCCAAGCTGTGAGTGTTTCTTTGAAAGCTCCACTAACTTGTCCTTAATATCCATAAGAGTCTGAGCCATCATGCCCTCATCATTATCAACTGACAGCTTGTTATTGAAGGATTTCTGGATAATCTCCTCTATAAGCAGATCCTCAACAACCTTACGGCTTGTCTTATAATTTGACTCGAAATATGTTCTTACATGTCCCTCTGTCTTGTTAATTCCACGCACAATTTCCCATGCACTCTCATATATTCCGTAGTTACTTATAAAGCTCTGGTAATCACCTTTTCTGTCAAATATCTTAACAACATATTTGTACCCGCCCTTCTCAAGGTCACGAAGATAAGCCTTAAGTCCGTTATATGTAATTCTCTCTCCATTACTTACAAGTGGAAGATTCTTAATATCGTTATCGCCAAACTCCCTGTAGAATATGCAGTAATTAAAGTATTCAACACTTGCTGTCGGTGCAGCTGTCTGTTCCTGTCCATCCTGATTCTCATCGTCTGTGCCTCTTCCCTTTCTTGCACAGAAACCAGTTGTCATGAACCTGAAACCATCCTTCTGATAACATGGATCTAACTTCCACTCAACCAAAGAATGAATACATGTATTACCGCTTCCCTGCCTGAAAAGCTTCTCAATAGGCTGCTTGTCATCAAGTGTGCAGTTAGGAAGCATATTCTGCATAAGAAGCAGCATAAGCAGACTCTTACCACCGCCATTGGCAAGGTCATATATAGTATTCTGGCAGTTGAAGCGCATCACGAAATCGTCGTACACCTGTGTACCGAAATTATATTTAACATTATTAACTCTGATTCTGTTAATCTGTGGCATCGCGTCCTCCATTCATAAGTTCGGCAAATCGTCCTCTGTAATCATCAAAATAATTCTCTATAAGACTTCTGAATCTGTCTGTCGGATAATATCTGTCCTGACTCTCAACTAAAAGTTCCTGCGCAACGCAGAAATTAAGCACAAGCTTTACCATACCCGACTTGGAATTTCTTGCTGCTCTCGCTCCTGTCTGATCCTCTACTGTTGTCACCGGAAGCTCGTCCCATGTAAGTGCTATCTGCTTAAAGCTGTTCTCCTCAACCTCATCAAGCACAAGCCCTGTGCTCTTATCGACAATACCACCTGTTGTCTTATCAACATTTTTAATGATGTCCTCAAGTCTTATGAACTCAGCATAAGTTGAACTCATTGTATCTGAATAAAACTCTGTTATTATGTTGTAGATTATGAAATACGCAAGATATAATTCTTTATTAACTCTTAATCCAAGTACATTTCTTAATTCCTCATTGGAATATCCAAACACCCTGTTATTATCACCTGCACTCACATACAGACCATTGTTATATTCATATATGTTAAGATTAAGTTTCTTAAGTGACATATGAACTATGTCATACACTTCTGCATTATTATTGTATTCCTGATAAAGAGCTGCATTCTCGCCCCTCTCAGACACATTTTCCCCTGTGATAAGCTTGGAAACTATGTCCAGCGCCTTATCTAGATTTCTATTCTCCATGTGCTTCCTTTCGTACCAATTCAACATCTGCCATCATACAGTTATCCGACAATATAACCTGCCCGCCAAGCCCTTTTCTTATTGCAAATGTAAAGCTTTCCGTATCTTTAAAGCCTTCCCCTAAGTATGCATCAAGAAATGTATCTTCTCCAGCATCACCGCCAAGCTGGTACTCATCCTTCTGGCACAGATTAACAAAGAAAGAGAAGAAATCTGCATTTCTTAAAACCTGCTCACCATACGCCCTCTTCATTGCATCTGCAAACTGACCGAGTGTTATAATGTCCGATTTTTTCAAACACGCAATGAGATTTTTCATAAGGAATACATAATTATCCTTAATTCTCTTTTCTTCAATCTCATCTGCGAATTCAATATCTTCCGGTCTTTCATTGCTTATAAGCTCTTTCTCCTCATATCTTGGAGGCTTCACCATAAGCGCATCATCAATGCTTATCAGGTCAAATGTCTTTCTTATGTTCGGCTTTAGAAGCGGATTTAACATTGTGACTAATATATCTGCATTGTCCCTCTTAATCATATCTGAAAGTGCCGATGTGAAATCCATATGGCTTCTTAATCTGCCAAGCTTGGCGCGTCTTACTGCGTCATCGGTCATCTTCTGCATTTCTGTACAATCCTTTAACAGCTCGCTGTGCCTGTTCATTGCCTGCTTAAGCTGAGTCTCAAGACTGTATATTTCGTTCATCGTCCTGTAATAGCCTTCGCCTGTGCTGCCCGATGCATTAAGCTTCTCAATTGATTTTGCAATAAGGTCACGGTTCTTCTTAAAAAGCTTTTCTTCATCATCAAACCATTTCATTCCTGTCTTGACGAATTCCTCATAAGCCTCTATTCCTGCAAATACATCGCCCGACAGAATTGTCAGCACTTCATTCTTCTTTAACTTAAGACGGTTGACCTCTTCGTTGATTCTTTCAACTACTTCAACTCCGCCACGGAAGTTCTGTGAATTAATCATTTTTTCAAGAAGAAGCTGGGATACGCTTATCCTGCTCTCGTCCTTGATTTCCTTGGTATCAAGATAGAATTCAATAGCATCAGGGCTTATCGAATACCACACGGTATTGTCTCTTATTGAACTCTCGATTATCTTCATTCTTGATACTCTCTTTTTCCTGTCCACCGGATCAAAATACGAGAATTCAAATGGTCTGCCATCATTCTTTATCTTGTCAAATATATAATCAGCAATCTCCTTGCTGTCCTGTTCATTCAAATCAAGCCCGAAATCTCTCTTAAGTATCAGCCTTAAGAAATCGAGATATTCGGGATATGTAACATCCTTTTCCTTAAAATTATTCTCCTCTATAAAGAAACGGAGAACTGCCATAACTATATAGCCCATATCAAGGATTTCGTATTTGCCATCCTTGAAATTAGAAAATGATGTGTCTATCAGTCTGAAGAAAGGATAATATTTCTTCAGATTAAGCATTCGTTCACGGTGATCCGATATGATATCACCTGTCATATTCTCTGCCATAGTATTCTTCATTTCTGCGCACGCATTTTACACATATTGTCTTAATGCCCGGTACGCCATGGCATTAAGCTTAAAGCTTGGTTCTTCGCCAAATTTAAAGCTCGGTTCTTCCATCCAGCGCTCTTAAAAGTGTAACCTCATCGATATATTCAAGGTCGCCGCCAACAGGAACTCCGCTTGCAATTCTTGTCACCTTAATTCCTGTTGGCTTTATCATTTTGCTTATGTACATTGCTGTTGTCTCACCCTCCAGATTGGAATTAGTTGCGATAATAACCTCGTCAACATCTCCCTGAAGCCTTACCATAAGCTCCTTTAACCTGATATCAGCCGGTCCGATTCCAAGCATCGGGCTTATTGCTCCATGAAGAACATGATATACGCCCTCGTACTTTCCTGTCTTTTCATATGCCGCCATATCTCTTGTATGTTCAACTACCATAATTGTCTTATGGTCTCTTTTCTGGTCGCGGCATATCGGACACAGTTCTTCATCTGTAAGTGTAAAACACTCCTTACAGTAGTGTATATGCTGCTTTGCATCAATCATTGTGTCTGCAAGGCTCTTAACCTCAGACTCAGGCATGTTTATAATGTGAAATGCCAGGCGCTGGGCGCTCTTCGCCCCAACCCCTGGTAATCTCGACAATTCTTCAATTAATCTGTTAATATGACCACTGTAGATGTCCATTAGAATAAGCCTCCGCCTAATCCTCCAAGTCCTCCAGTAATCTTAGCCATCTGTGCCTGTGACTCTTCTTCGCATTTTCTTAAAGCTTCATTAGTAGCTGCTACGATTAAGTCCTCAAGCATCTCTACATCATCTGGATCAACTGCTTCAGGGTCAATCTTAACCTTAGATACTTCTCTCTTACCTGTAACAGTTACCTCAACTACTCCGCCGCCTGCTGTCGCACTGAATTCCTTATTCTCAAGCTCTGCCTGCTGCTCCTCCATCTGACGCTGCATTCTCTGTGCCTGCTTCATCAGATTATTCATATTACCAGGCATTCCTCCTGGAAAACCACCTCTTTTAGCCATTATATAAGTTCCTCCTTATCATCTACTTCTATATCTATGCCTACGAGTTCCTTAAGATCCACGAATCTGCTGTGGAAATCCTCATCATCGTTAAGCTTAGTCACTTTAATTGAAACCCTTACTCCTGTTCTCTCCTCAATTACATTCTCTATGCTCTCCATAACTTCCTGTCTGCTGAGTGAATTATAGGCACTAAGTGATTCTACCATAATTTCAAGACTAATTCCATCTTCTGCTAATGTAACATGTGCAGCCTGTAAAAATGTCTGATTAACCGGATCATCTATCGTTGCAATGATATCCTTCCAGCCTGCCGCAATTGCCTTAACATCTTCCGGAACAGCGTCATATACACGCTTAACTACAGGCTTCTTTGGAGTCTGCTGCTGTACTGCTGCCTGGCCTCCCGCAGCACCTGCATTTACAAGTCTGCCGCTTTTAATATCATCAAGTACTTTCTGTAACTGCCCTTCAAGCATTGTCACACGGCTTACAACATCGCCGATATCCTGACTGTTATCCATTGCCGGGCGCATCAGCTTTATAAATGTTATCTCTGTTTTAACTCTCTTCTGTGTAGAGAACTTCAGGTCATTTGATAATTCTGACAACACTCTTATATAGTACATAAGTGTATCTATATCAACATTCTGTGCATCCTTCTTCAGGTCTTCAAGATTATCTGCTGATACTTCTATTACATCTTCAATTCTTTCTGCATCTTTAGTTGTCTTAATAAGAAGCAGATTTCTAAGATACCATATAAAATCTGTAACAAACTGTGAAAGGTCTCTTCCCTGCATTATCAAATCTTCCATAAGTGACATGCACACGGCAACATCTCCTGACAGAATTGTTGAAAGCATTTTACTAAATACCGCCGTGTCAACTGCCCCAAGTACATCTAACACATTTTCATACTTAAGGTCTTTTCCCAGATAGAATGCCAGACACTGGTCTAACAGACTTAACGCATCTCGCATAGATCCATCTGCAGCTTTGGCAACATATTTTATTGCCTTGTCCTCTACATTCAGCCCCTCCGCCTTCATAAGTTCTGACAGTCTTGCGGCAATTGTCTCTATTGTTATCCTGTGGAAGTCATATCTCTGACATCTTGAAAGGATTGTAATAGGAATCTTTGCCACTTCTGTAGTAGCCAGTATAAATATTACATATGCAGGAGGTTCTTCCAATGTCTTTAACAATGCATTGAACGCTCCTATTGAAAGCATATGAACCTCATCAATTATATAGACTTTGAATCTTCCTTCTGTCGGTGAGTACTGTACTTCTTCTCTTATCTGTCTTATATTATCGACACCATTGTTAGATGCCGCATCTATCTCTATTACATTCATGCTTGTTCCAGCCGCAATCGCCTTGCATGTCGGGCACTCTCCACAAGGGTTGCCGTCAACCGGATGCTCACAATTAACTGCCTTCGCAAATATCTTGGCAACTGATGTCTTACCAGTTCCTCTTGTTCCGCAGAACAGATATGCATGGCCTATTCTGTCTGCATTAATCTGATTTCGCAGAGTTGTTACTATTGTATCCTGTCCTTTGACATCATTGAAATTGTCTGGACGCCATTTTCTGTATAAAGCCTGATATGACATGGTTACCTCCCTCTGCGCTGTCTTTACTTTCGCAGGATAATTTAGGAATACCATACAGCTTCTTACATGCAAGCATGATGAATCTGCCTGACATTCCTAAATTAGCTGCGACGAATAACATTTTAATAACAAAAGCCGTGCGCCCGGCTTCGAACTGATATCCACAGACGTTACCGATGCAGTTAGCTCGATCCAGGCACCCTTTCAACACCCGGAAGATTCCACTTAATGCTGCTTCATTCCTGACCTGACATGGTTCGTGGATTTCCGTCGTGAAAGACCCAAATGTCAACACCACTTACACCGGGCTGCTCCATAAATATCAGCCCTCTGCCGAACATCACCCCTGCTATAGCGGATTGCAGGTTCAAGGTGCCGCTACTACCCCGGCTGCACGGTATTTCAATTATACTTGTTACATATGCCTGTTGTCAAGGTGTGAAGCACTTCCCAATTTCGCGTGCCGACTTCCCGGGATTGGACTTCTACACATCTTACCACTGCTTCAACATCCAATCCGTCATGCTGTGGCGCTCTTTTTGGACTTTCTCTGTGACTCTCTCTGCTCTAATGTCCAATTTCGCGTACCGGCTTCCCGGGATTGGACTTCTACACAGCTTACCACTGCTTTAACGTCCAATCCGTCATGCTATGGTGCACTTTTTGGACTTCCTCTGTGACTCTCTCTGCTTCAACGTCCAATCCGTCATGCTTTGGCGCTCTTTTTGGACTTCCTCTGTGACTCTCTCTGCTCTAACGTCCAATTTCGCGTGCCGGCTTCCCGGGATTGGACTTCTACACAGCTTACCATCGGTTCTTACTCAGATATATCATACCTCGGCAGTTCAACTATCACCGCCTCATGATGAACAGCCGGAAGGAATTTCTCCATCACTTCCTTAGTCTTTAATTTAAGACTTGATGTATTAATGCAAGGATGACATCCGAGAGATTCACCCTCAAGCACTTCCTTATCCATCAGTAACTGCACATGGTTATCCGTATCATTCATAAGTCCCATTATGGATACTGAACCCGGTGTTATATCAAGGAATTCCTCCATATATGATTCATCTGCAAATGAAAGTCTCGCTGAATTAATCTGCTTACTCAGATCCTTTGTCTTAAATGGCTTGTCACCCGGCATCATAAGCATATAAAAATTCGTCTTCTGTCTGTTACATAAGAAAAGATTCTTACATATAAGTGTGTCCAGAATCTTATCTATGTCATTACACACTTCCATTGTTGTAGCAGGCTCATGGTCTGTTCTGTAATATTCCATTCCAAGCTTATCCAACAAATCATATACTCTGATTTCTTTTTCTAGTCTTCCTGTTTCATCGGCAGGTCTTCCTTTAATAAGTTCCATGATATTTCTCCCTGACAATCTGATATTCCAATATTCTACTCAAAATAATACAGATATACATCCTCAAGGTCAATATTATCTCCAACTTTTACTGCTTCTTCTGGCAGCTCATCACCTACAACTCTTAACGCAAGACCGTTCTTTCTCTGTCTGATATTGCCAATCTTGTATTCCTTCTGCAGCTCGCCGACCTCATCAAGCGTGCATGTTATCTCACCAACTTTTCCAGCCATGCTTTCAATAAGCTCAACAGGTGTTCCTGTCGCAATTATTTCTCCGCTCTTTAGAAGAAGTACTTTATCAGCAATACATTCAATATCACTTACAACATGAGTTGCAAAAAGAATTATCTTGTCCTTAGACAGCTCTGCAATATAGTTTCTTATTGAGATTCTCTCTTTAGGGTCAAGTCCTGCTGTCGGCTCATCAAGTATAAGAATCTTAGGATTACCAAGAAGTGCCTGTGCAAGTAGCACTCTCTGCTTCATTCCTCCTGAAAATCCTCCAATTTTCTTATATGCAACCTTAGTAAGATTAACTACCTCTAGCAACTCGTCTATCTGCTGGTTGACAGTCTTAACAACCTCATTGCCATTGTCATCAGTCGTCTTAATCCTCTTAACTCCCTTAATCTCTGCCATATATTTAAGAAATGCTTTAGGCGAAAAATCCTCATAAAATCCCTGCTGCTGCGGCATGTAGCCAACCAATCCCCTGAACTGTTTGCCAAGCTTTAATATATCTTCCTCTGCACTGTCCTCGCCAAAAAGAATACTTCCACCATTCATCTTATCTCTCGATACATTATCAGTGATAAGATTAATCATAGTACTCTTGCCGGCTCCATTAGCACCAAGAATACCATATACTCCTGGTGTAAATGTATAATTAATCCCCTTCAGTGCCTGAACTGTACCATAAGTTTTCTTTAAATTCCTTACCTCTAATTTCATACCCTGTACCTTCTCTTTCCTAATGATTTTCCGAACTACATCATAACCAGCATAATAATAAGCTCAGCCACTAACTCTGTCACATAACGCATAGTCATGAATTATCCTACCGATGCATGAAGTATAAGACTTTTGATAGCTCCGATACTGCCTACTGATATAATCATTATACTACTAATCTGTGCCAGTGCAATCATAATTCTGCGCACGTTCCCTCCTTTTATTATTAATACGAAAAATGTTCCAGATAAGTTGACGCATTTTCACAAAAAAGTTAAAATTTTTATAATATTTTGTGGAGGATAATCTAGTGGAGAATACTCAGGTGGTTTTTGAAAAAGATGATTACAGATATATGAAACAGGCAATCACACAGGCTAAGAAGGCTTATAAACTCAATGAAGTGCCTATCGGCTGTGTGATTGTGTATGAAGGAAAGGTTATAGGAAGAGGCTACAACCGCCGTAACACTGATAAAACCTCTCTCGGCCATGCCGAGATTACTGCAATTAAGAAAGCCAGCCGCTACATGAACGACTGGCGGCTTGAGAACTGCACTTTATATGTTACGCTTGAACCTTGTCAGATGTGTGCAGGTGCTATTGTTCAGGCAAGAATTCCAAGAGTTGTTATCGGTTCCATGAATCCCAAAGCAGGATGTGCCGGTTCAATACTTAATATCCTTCAGATTCCGACATTCAATCACCAGTGTGAGATTACTAAAGGTGTATGTGAAGAAGAATGTTCAGAAATGCTCACAACATTTTTTAAGGAGCTGCGTAAAAGCAAGAAAAAGAATACTGCTGTCACTACTGATGGAGAATAATTATGAAATTTGAATACACTTTTGAAGGCATGACGCTTAAAGTACTTGATGAAACATTTGCAGGAAAAGTACTAGAATTTTACAGCCGTAACCGTGAGGAATTCGACAGATACGAAGCTGCCAAGCCTGATAATTTTTATACAACAGAATATATTGCAGCCACACTTAAAGCTGAATATGCTGCTTTGCTAAAGGGTGAATTCGGCAGATTTTTTCTTTTCTCTGACGACTTACCAGGTGAAATTCTCGGCTCTGTATCTTTTTTTGGTGTTACAAGCATTAACCGTTCTTGCCGCATAGGATATAAGATTGATAAGAATTACCGCCAGTTAGGACTTGGAAGCCTTATGGTTAAACATATGCTTGAGATTCTTACACACGAAAAGGAGATGCACAGGATTGAAGCTTACATTCACCCTCAAAACATCTCCTCTATTAATCTTGTCAAATCTCTTGGCTTTATATCCGAAGGAACCGCCTACTCCTATGTAAAGCTTAACGGCTCATGGCAGGATCATTTAAGATTCGTCTATATTTCCTGATACCAGTATCCAAAATATGGATTGGCATAGTCACTCCTGTGACTCTTCTTAAAATTATTAAAGCCAAACATTGAAGCCATGTAACGTTCACGGTTGCAGTACATTCCCGGAACGCCAATGAAATATTTAGTATTATCAAGGTTATCGCGCACTCTTCCAAAAAGTATGTGCCTGAAATTATAATAACCATGCAGCAGGAAGCTGTTTCCCGTGATATCAATTTCATTCTGGTTAAGACACTTTAACTTCTCTGGCGACACTTCTATACAATCATAGAAGTAATCATCGTCAAATGCATCTATATAATCAGCCCGCACAAAAAGCTTTTCAAAAGGATCCGTCTGCGTTGCATTAGCTCTGTGTGCTTTTTGCTGCAAATGTTGTGTTTCCGCAGGTATTTTAGCTGCTGCTCCGGCAGCCTTTATATCTTCTGTGGCTGTGTCACTTACGCTTTCCGCAGTCACGCCTGTCTGCGGTCTGTATGCTTCGGCCTGCTTTGACTGAACTGCCTGCGGTCTGCCCGCTGACACAGCAGGTTCTGCCTGAGCCATCTGCGATTCTAATGTCTGCGATTCTGACAACTCTGGTCTGACCGGTTCTGACCTTAACGATTCTGCCAGAACAGACTCTGACATTTGCTGCCCCCGCTCTTTCTCCTCACTCTGTCTCATACGCTCTTTTATAACAATTCCGGCCTCAGCCTGCTTCTTTGCGTCCATTCCTGAGAACACAAGCATATCAGGAGTTACATCTTCATCTTTCCACATTGAAAGCATGCAGTCATATCTTGCGTCCTCCATTGCAACCGCAAGTCCGCATATATCCCTGAAGCTGTAGCCTGTGTCATTTATATTATCAGGGTTAAATACGCCACTGTATTCCATCTGTCCCATTTTTACAAGACATTCCCCTAACTTTATAAGCCTGTAGCCGCTGTCAGTAACCATCATATATATTCCAAACATTTCCGGACTGTCTGTTTTAACGCCTCTTAAACTGATGCTTAACTTGAACTGCCCCTGATGAACTAATGCCTTTGCAAAGCCTGCATTTCTGCCCTTTACTCCCTCCGGATATGAATATATGTATGAAACAAGACGCTGATAATCCACAATAAACCTCCCTGATGATTAACTCTCTTATGCACCTTATGCCATGCATTAAGAAAATATTCCATCAGGGAGGTTTTATCTTAATCTACCACCATATTCTTTCCGTTATTTTTTCCGTAATAAAGCCTGTCATCTGCGCGCTTTATCCATTCTTCTATATCACCATCGGCATTTCTCTGCGCCACTCCTATTGTTAGTGATATATTTATCTTCTGCTGTTTATAAATACATTCTGAGTTTTCTATTTCTCTCCTCAATTTTTCTAATACTTCATGTGTGCTGTCGTGTGTTCCATTATGTATAAGAAATTCTTCTCCGCCCCACCTTGAAATCACACAGTTACTGCATATATTTTTCATCTTCTGTGCAATGAAATTTAACACATAATCACCACAGTTATGTCCATATGTATCATTTATTTTCTTGAAATCATCTACATCTGCCATTGCAAGCCAGCCTTCATCGTCCGCATCATATTCTTCAAGATAATTAATCATATATCTTCTGCTGTAAAGGTCTGTCAGAAGATCAATGTTGGCAATTGAATTAAGCTTCTTCTCAGACTCAATAACAAGATCGACTATCATCTTAGTATAATATATTAAAAATGCTGATACACTTATTGCATTACATGCAAGCAGCACAGATATAATTGTTTTATTAATTTCATACAATGGTCCGTTAATTATAGCTATTGCTGATGATATTATACTTACAGCAACTATTGCTATCGACACAGCCAGTGGATTCGGGTCTTTTGTATCGGTCTTGGTTGATATGTATTGTGAATAAAATATTATAGGTATTAATGACATGCTATACAGATGAAATCCACATTTATACCCAAGGCATATTGTTGCAATAGCCATATAAATTATAATTGTTGCATACACACACCACATATATGCACACACTTTCTGCCTTTTTAACAGCATAAAATATAACACATAACCAATCAGTGCTATTACACTGTAATAAATCATTGGTGTTATATTAAAATATACAAATAATGTCAGCATAAATGCAACAAATAAAAACAACGATATGTTAACAACCACGCATAGTTTAACAACCTGTTCCAGATTAAATTCTTTTTTATTAGTGCTCATGATATCTCCTGATAATATGTTCTCGATTGTAAGTAGTACTATAGTATCATATAAAAGTTACTTTTGCACTACATTCTTATTGCAGCTTGACATTTTTTATTAAGTTTCATAACATTATTCTTATAGATTGGAGGCAATATGAGCGATAATAAATATAATAATGTTATGCACCTCGGCAACCCAACTAACACGATTGCCGTGCTTAACAGATATGGTTTTGATTTCAAGAAAAAGTTCGGTCAGAACTTTCTTATAGATGAAAATGTTGTTGAGAAAATCGTACGTGAAGCAGGCGTTACGAAAGACGATTTCGTTGTTGAAGTCGGCCCTGGAATCGGAACAATGACTCAAATTCTGTGTGAGAATGCCAGAGAAGTTGTTGCCGTTGAGATTGATAAGAAGCTTATCCCTATTCTTACAGAAGATACTCTTTCTTATTATGACAATGTAACAGTAATCAATGAAGATATATTAAAGCTTGATATCAAGAAGCTTGCAGATGAGAAGAATGAAGGCAGACCAATCAAGGTTGTTGCCAACCTTCCATACTATATAACAACACCTATTATTATGGGACTTTTTGAGAGCCATGTACCATTAGACAGTATAACTATCATGGTTCAGAAAGAGGTAGCTGACCGCATGCAATGTGGTCCTGGAACTAAAGATTATGGCGCACTTTCACTTGCTGTACAGTTCTACGCCAAGCCTAAGGTTGTGCTTAATGTGCCTGCTAGCTGCTTCATGCCTCGTCCTAATGTTGATTCAGCGGTTATCCGTCTTGAGCGCTTCAAAACCCCACCTGTTGATGTTAAGAATGAACATCTTATGTTCAAGATAATAAGAGCATCATTTAACCAGCGCCGAAAGACTATGCTTAACAGTATCGGCAATTCCGGCATCGGCATCACAAAAGAAGCTCTTACCAACGCATTAGAAACTATGGGACTTCCGCTTACTATCCGCGGCGAAGCCCTTACACTTGAGCAGTTTGCACAGCTTAGCAACCTGCTGGGCTAAATAACATGATACCTATAAGTAGTCGCATTTTCGCTGCTTTAGTAGGTATTTTTCTTAGTAAAATTGATGTAATACAAGTTTTTTCTACACTAAAGACCTATACAACAACAAAAAACGACTATTTAGTAGGTGTTTTCATGGCTTTATCAATAAAAACCACGTTAAAAGACCTACTAAATAGCCGTTTTATTATAATTTATAGGTTTTCACCCAGTTTTCACAAGAAAAGGGCTGTCCTGCCGGCAAAGTCCTCGAAACCTTACTCCGCAAAAAGCAGCCTTCTCGCATTCTGGTTAGTAACATCAATAACCTCCTGCGTATCAAGCCCTTTAATCTGCGCCAGCTTTTCTGCAACATATTTTATATTGCGGCTGTCGTTTCTTTTACCTCGGTTAGGCTCAGGTGCCATATATGGACTGTCTGTCTCAAGAACAATTCTATCCATCGGTATATACGCGGCTGCTTCCACAAGCTTCCTGGCATTCTTAAATGTAAGAACACCGCCGATTCCTATAGAAAAGCCCATGTTAAGAAAATCTCTTGCGACTTCCCTGCTGTATGAATAACAGTGAATTATTCCGCCTGTATCCTGTCCGTGATTACTCTTTAATATGTCGATTGTATCCTGACATGCATCTCTTGAATGAATCATTACCGGCATGTGTGTACGGTACGCTATATTCATCTGTGCTGCAAACCATTCACGCTGCTGCTTCTTCTCAGCCGCCGCCATATCTGCATCATCTGACACATAGTAGTAATCAAGTCCGATTTCTCCAAGCGCAACAATCTTTCTTGCCTTAGATTCACCAAGCATGTTTTCCAGCCATTCAATGTCCGATTCTTTCAATCTGACAATATCCTCCGGGTGGAAACCAATCGCTGCATATACCTTTTCATATTGTGCAGCAAGTGCAAGGGAAGCCTCACAGCCCTGACGGCTTGCACCTACATTAACAATGTAATCAAGCTCCCCTGTATCACTAAGCATGCTGCTTATAAGTTCATCTCTGTCCTCATCAAATCTTTCATCATCATAATGAGCATGAGTTTCAAATATCTTCATATCTATCAGCCAATCTCTGCACCTTCAATAATATCTTTCTCAAGTGTAAGAACTGATAAGTTATCCTTATCATCCCATGCTGAGATAATCATTCCCTGTGACTCAATACCACAGATCTTTCTTGGTTTTAAATTAGTACATACAACTAACTTCTTACCAATAAGCTCCTCTGGCTTATAGTACTTCTGGATACCTGATACGATAGTTCTCTTCTCATCACCAATCTGAAGCTCGAACTTAAGAAGCTTTGTCTTCTTAACAGCTTCACATGTAAGAACCTTGGCAACTCTGAACTGAACCTTTTCAAAATCATCAAATGTAATCTCAGGCTTAACTTCAACCTGTGGATATTCTGTAACACCATTAGCCTTCTTCTGAGCTTCCTGAATAGCATCAACCTTTTCCTTAAGGTCCTTCTCAAAGTCAAGTCTTGCGAAAAGAATCTCTGGTGTCTCAGTAACCTTAAGTCCTGTTTCTCTTAAGCCAAATGTAGCAAGGTCATCAAAATCTCTTACTCCTGCCTCTGGATTAGCTGGGTAAAGCTGTGCAAGAATCTTATCTGTAGTCTCTGGCATGAAAGACTTAAGAAGATTAGCACCGACTGTAATACTCTCAACAAGGTTATAGAGCACTTCTGCTAATCTGTCCTGCTGTGCCTCATCCTTTGCAAGAGCCCAAGGCATTGTCTCGTCAATATATTTGTTACATCTCTTAAAGAGTGTGAATACTTCTGTGATAGCATCTGCTACATGAAGTGTAGCCATCTTTGCCTGAACCTTATCTCTTGTTGCTGTTACAACAGCCTTAAGGTCACCGTCAATTGCAGCATCCTCTACGCCAGTCTTATTAACAACTCCACCAAAGTACTTGTTAGACATTGCAATTGTTCTGTTTACAAGGTTACCAAGTGTGTTGGCAAGGTCTGAGTTCATACGCTCAACCATAAGCTCCCATGAAATAACACCATCATTCTCAAATGGCATCTCGTGAAGAACAAAGTAACGTACAGCATCAACGCCGAAAAGGTCTACAAGATCATCTGCATAGATAACATTTCCCTTAGACTTACTCATCTTACCATCATTCTGTAATAACCAAGGATGTCCAAACACCTGCTTAGGAAGTGGCTCACCAAGTGCCATAAGGAATATTGGCCAGTAAATTGTATGGAATCTGATGATATCCTTACCGATAAGGTGAAGGTCTGCTGGCCAGAACTTCTTGTACTGCTCTGAAGAATTGCCATCAGCATCATATCCGATACCTGTGATATAGTTAGTAAGGGCATCAAGCCATACATAAACTACATGCTTGTCATCAAAGTCAACTGGAATACCCCATTTGAAAGATGTTCTTGATACACATAAATCCTGAAGTCCAGGAAGAAGGAAGTTGTTCATCATCTCATTCTTTCTTGAAACAGGCTGGATGAATTCCGGATGTGTATTGATATGCTCAATAAGCTTGTTGGCATATTTGCTCATCTTGAAGAAATAAGCTTCTTCCTTAGCTGGCTTAACTTCACGTCCACAATCAGGACACTTTCCATCAACAAGCTGGCTCTCTGTCCAGAAAGACTCACATGGAGTACAGTACATGCCTTCATATGAACCCTTATAAATGTCTCCCTGATCATAAAGTTTCTTAAAAATCTTCTGAACCTGCTTCTCATGGTAATCATCTGTTGTTCTGATGAACTTATCATATGAAGTATTCATAAGATCCCATATTCTCTTAATCTCTGTTGAAACATTATCAACGAATTCCTTAGGTGTAATTCCAGCTTCTTCAGCCTTAAGCTCAATCTTCTGACCATGCTCGTCAGTTCCTGTCTGGAAAAATACATCATAGCCTTCCTGTCTTCTGAATCTTGCAATACTGTCTGCAAGAACGATTTCATAAGTATTACCGATATGTGGCTTGCCTGATGTATAGGCAATAGCTGTTGTCATATAAAATGGACCTTTACTCTGTGGCATATCATTTCCTCCATAATCTATTATTTTAATTCATCGCTATAACGCAAATGTAGTGTGAATCATTTATCCGTAAACTTTATCATAGAAAAATTTACAATAAGTGTCAAGTCTGTATTAAGTATGATACAATATGTGAATAATAAATCAATATTTCTTATAATATTAATTAAGACAGAAATGAGGATTAGTATGCGTAATAAACAACTTTGCCTTTTACATCAATTTCTTAACAAGGCTGTGAGCCTGCTGATAGTTTTTATAATGGTAATTACCCTGTCTGGCTGCAGTCTGCCCTGGAATCAGAAGCAGATATCAGAAACTACTATATCTGCCACAGAGGATAACGCTGATTTCACGGATTATGTAAACAACCTGTTTGCTGACCTGTTAAGTGCCGACATGGTATCTTTGCATGCCTATGTCGAACACCCCAAGGATTTCGGAATTAACGATTATGAGATTACTCTTGGCCGCTACGACCTTGACAATCCCGATGACTCCTCAGATTACACCGACATAATATCAACGCTTAAATCATTTGACAGAAGCACACTTTCAGCAAAACAACAGATAACGCTTGATGAGCTTCTTATGTACATGGAAAATGCGCTGGAGTACAGTGATTTGTACATGTTTAACACACAGCTTCAGACAACTACAGGTATTCATGTCCAGCTGCCGCTGCTTTTTGCTGAATACACATTTGAAGAAAAGAAGGATATTGACGAATATATTGAGCTTCTATGTGATGTTGATGGATACTTTGAAAATATGGCTGCATTTGAGAAGCTTCGTGCTGATAACGGATATTTTATGGAAGATACCCTTGCCGATGAGGTAATTGAAAGCTGTAACTCATTTATTGAGACTGCCGGTTTAGAAGATGGTGCAATGATATCAACCTTTGACGAAAAGCTTGCTTCTGTTGACGGACTTTCTTCACAGGATATTGCAGATTATAAAGCTAAAAATGTGTCCGCAGTCAATGAACATGTAATCCCAGGATACCAGTCCCTTGTAAATGCACTTACTTCATTAAAAGGCTCTAACAGATATTCAGGCGGTTTATGCAATTATCCTGAGGGTTCTCGGTATTTTGAATATATACTCTCTTCAACACTTGGCTGGAGCAAATCTGTTGACGAATACGATAAGCTGGTTGATTCTTATATCAAGAAATATATGCTTAAAATGCAATCGCTTGCGCTTAAAGACTCCTCTATTCTTGATAAATTTGACACATTTTCATTCAATATGACAGACCCGGTTGGTATTCTTACCGACCTTAAGAAAAGAATAACCGATGATTTTCCTGAGATTCCAGATGTGAATTATAATATCAAATATGTGTCAAAGGCGCTTGAGGACTACACCAGTCCGGCTATGTACTTTATTCCGCAGCTTGATAACCTTGATATCAATTCAATATACATCAATTCTTCTGGCACTTCTGCGAGTGAATTATATCCTACACTTGCACATGAAGGGTATCCGGGACACATGTACCAGACACAGTATTTTGCCGCAACCAATCCTGACTGGATAAGATACATTCTTGCACCAGGCGGATATGTTGAAGGCTGGGCATCATATGTTGAAGTTCTTTCTTATAATTATGCACAGACTGACAACGATGCACTTAACAAAATGTATGCTGCTAATTATGCCACTGTCCTGTGCCTTTATGCAAAAGGGGATATTGGCGTTAATTACTATGGATGGAGTGAAGATGATGTTTACAAATACATCAGCCAGTATGGTTTTGATGATAAATCAGTCGCTCACGAAATGTATTACGCATTTGTCTCTGACCCGGGCAATTATTGCAAATATGTTCTTGGAATGTTAGGATTTGAGCAGTTAAAGACTAAGGCACAAAGTGAACTTTCTGATAAATTCAATCTTAAAAATTTTCATCAGTATATACTCGACATGGGTCCTGTGCAGTTTGATATATTATTTAACAACCTTGATGCATGGATTAAAAAAGAAAAATAACATTAAAAATGGGATGTTACCTTAACACAATAGTCTGGTAACATCCCTTATTAATTGATTATTATATGCTTCCACCCGGATAATAGCCGCCTGAACCATAGCCACAGCACATAGGCATACATATATTTGAACACAGGCAGAGTGCAACCCACGGAGCACAGCCTGTACAATATGTTGTAGATGACGGTCCCTGATACTGTGTCCTTCTTCCTGCATACCAGCTTCCACCGCTTGCAATACGCTGATACAGCAACTGATACTGCATATTGTCAGGATCAGAATCCAAAGCACGCTTGGCATCTTCCAAAGCTGTAGCTTCTTCCCCTTTTCCAAGATGTGCCAACGCACTGTAGTAGTACCATCTTCCATCACGGTCAGTTATGTTGTTAAGCACATTAATAGCTTCATCATAACTAGAGTTATTAATATAATTAGCTGCTGCCCTCAGATGCACTGTTGTAGGATCATTGCCATTGAGATTATCACTGCCATATCCATTGCCACCATAGCTTCCTGTATATCCACCAAATCCAAATGGACCAAATCCCCAGAAGCTTCCGAAATCTCCATATCCGCCCTGTGACTGGTTCTGATAATCACCATCATAACCATAATGATCTGAACGGCCTGTACCATAACGCGTCTGGCTGTATGACTGACTACTGTATCCGCCCTCACGCTCACGCATTATCTGATTATAAGCCTGCTGTACAAGCTTAAACATCTCTTCTGCCTGATCCTTATTAGGATTATTAATGTTAGCATCAGGATGATACTTTCGGCTCAGTGTTCTGTATGCTTTTTTCACTTCATCATCGGAAGCATCTCTTGATACTCCCAACACTTTATATGGATCTGTCATTATGTTCCTCCAACTGCTTACCGGCAGTATTATTTTTCTTCCTTCTGGCGGCGTAGAACTTTGTCCATACACCTGAATATATGATATTTCTTAACAGTTCTGCATTAGCAAGAATCGGCAGTCTCTCAAAAGCCCTTGCACATCCTGCCATATACGCTTTAAGTATGTTTTCTGCAAATGTATCAAAATCCTCTACATCATTATGATACTTAAATACATTATAATTGTTCTTTTTCTCGTCTTTTTCCAAATCATCATATGCATCTAACAGATATATAAATCTGCCAAGATTATTGCCAAGCACCCTTAACTCATCACTCCACTCATCATTTTTCATGGCAGCAACTTCACCTAACAGTATACCAAACTGCTCTGCCGGCTTGTCAATATTCGTTTCCTGTGCTTTTTCATATTCTGACAACTTAGAAAGGCTTTTCCTTATAATCTCTGCCTTATGCGGATATTTCTTCTCAAGCTTTTTAATATCTTTTTTCAATACTCCGGCATAAGTTCTTTTCAAGACCTTTTTCTCATCGTACCAGTCGTCCATACATTTGTAATATGTCAGAAGGACATTCATGTCCGCAACATAATCTGAAACAACGTTACGCCTCACAGGATGCTTTCTTAATGGATGTGTGACGCAACGTTCCTCAGAGTATATAGTTTCCGGTTCATACAACCCTGTAAGAAGTATAACCAGAAATGTCATATCATAGCTTAAGGAAATCTGCCCCTTCAATCCATGCGCTTCTGCCAGCGAATCGCACAGACCACAATAGTATGAGCGGTATTTATCAAATTCTCTGAATTTAAGTTCTGGCTGATCAACAACTATATACCCATACATACTAAACTCATACCTCCATTTTCGCTTATCATATAACATTGAAAATATTCAGTCAATCAGCCTTTCAAAGATTAATAAATTATTAATACTATTTTTAGATATTATTCTTGTCATCAAAATCAGTTCCCCACAAAAGGAAACTTGTATAATCATCTAGCGAATTGACTGGACGCATTACATCACTCTCGTCAAGATTGCTGGCAAATTCATTCTCACCGTCATCATAACCTTTATCGCCCTGCCCATTATCGTATCCGTTTCTGTACTCATCTTTTTCATGATTATAGTCAAATGCTGGAAACATTATGCCACCTCCTTTCGAAGGTAGTATGTTAAGTTTCACCTGGTTTTATCCGATATAATATTCAGCTGATAAATGTGTATTCAATCACACTTGATATATAAGGAGGAAACTTATGCGGATTACATCACAGATGCTGGCAGCTAACCAGCTTAAAGCAGGCATTGAGCCTTCATCAAAGACTTTGCTTGATTACATTCAGAATGATGACAATGACAGCCTTACAAGCCTGCTTTCCAAAAAAACTGATACTTCAACATCTTCACTTACTAAGAAATTACAGAAAGACGCTTACAAGAATATTAAAGATGATGCTGATTCTGTTACAGAGAATGCAGCTAAATTCACAGATAAGAAATCTACTCTTTTTGCTGATGCAGAAAAGACCGGTGATTATTCTGCAATATATGCGGATATCAAATCTGTAGTTGATTCTTATAATAAGCTCTACAACACCCTTGGTAAAACATCAAGTTCTATCAACACTATGTGTTCTGACCTTTTAAAGGAAGCAGTTAAAGAGAACTCTGAAACATTATCTGCAGTAGGAATTGCGCTTAAAGACGATGGTTCTCTTTCAATCGATGAAAAGAAGCTTAAGGCTGCTGATACAGATACTTTAAAGAAAGCATTTGGAACATCATCAGAATTTGCAAAGAGGCTTGGAATTATTGGCTCTAATGTATCATCACTTGCAAAGGCTAACATTAATTATGTTACCAACTCATATACATCATCAGGTGCCGCCTCTAACTCATCAGATGATTTATATTCACTTATGACAAGTAAGTTTAATTCTCGCGGTTAGAATTTCTGATAACGGATATGCATATATGATGTCCGATTTATTCAATATTGTATATTTTAAAAACCTCTCCATACCAGCATTTTGATATGTACCCAAAATCCTGGACACATATTTATAAGTTAGGCGGACATCATGGATGCTTCTCTGTATTTTACTGGAGGCATCCATTTTGTTTTTACCTGAATCCTTTTGTTATTATAATAATCAATATATTCATCTATAGCAACTGCAAATTCTTCAAAGGATGCATAGTCTTTTTCGAATCCATAATACATTTCTGTTTTTATTCTTCCAAAGAATGTTTCCATGATGCAGTTATCGTAACAATTCCCTTTTCTAGACATAGATTGAATTATTCCATGTTCCTGTAGCCGTTTTCGAAAATAAACATGTTGATATTGCCATCCTTGGTCTGAATGGAAAATCAAACCGTTTACAGACGAAAACTTATCAAAGGCTTTATCAAGCATTCTTTTTATCTATTCCAAATTAGGACTTAGCGCCAAATCGTACGAGATAATCTCATTTGTATTCATATCTAAAATGGGAGAGAGATAGCACTTTCCCCAAGAAAAAATTAAATTGAGATATATCAGTTGTCCATTTTTGCAAGGGTGATGTAGTAGAAAAATCCCTATTTATTACGTTGTCGGCCACCTTGCCCACTTCGCCTTTATAAGAATGATATTTTTCTTTTGGACGTTTCCCTAATAATCCAGCATCATACATAAGACGTTGAACTCTTTTGTGATTCACGTCGTAGCCACGATTCTTTAATTCCATATAAACTCTACGCACGCCATATCTGCCTTTGTTTACTAAAAATATTTCTTTAATAATTATAAGTAATTCTTCGTTTCGTATAGCAACTAAATCCGTTTTATTAATTTCAAAATAGTATGTAGATTTAGCCATATTCATAGCTTTTAATAGATGTTTTAGTTGATATCCTTTTTCTCTGAGTTCTTTGATAAGCGCTGCTTTTTCGCCTTGAGTAGCGCAGCTTTCTTTTCTTCTCTCAAGGCGATCTTTTTTTTTATTACTTCATTTTCTGCTTTTATATAAGCATTTTCAGCACGTAGACGAATCAGTTCTTCATATTCCGATTCTTCTAATTCGCGAGGATTATTAATGTTCATTTTTTCATTGTGGGCTCCTTTGGTTTCCGACCTTTCTTTCGGTTTACTAGTCCATTATAACCCCATATTTTATATTTGCGAATCCATTAAGCAAGTAATCCTGTGTTTATACCTACGGCATAAGCAACTGAGGAAATAGTAGCCCCGGCTATAACCTGTGCAACAAGTTCATATTTTTCCTCTGGAGTCCATTTTCTATTTTAGCTGTGGTGTTTTAAACAATCAGGAGATGTTACTTCTTCCAAATGATGCCATTTAACAATCATGTCATGAAAATTCTTTAGGTTTGTAATGTCTGCTGGTGGTTCAATCCATTTCCCTTGCCTGTATAGTTCGACTGCCTTTCGTTTGAATTCGTAACTGTAACGCATAAAAATACCCCTTTCACTGGATGTCCAGTAAAAGGGGTACATATAAAGTTTGGGCAGTTATTTTTTAACTCTCTAATCTACAAAGGCTAGCCGTCTATCGGTAAGTTCCTTTGTATTATCATAATACTCTATTCATATATTTATGTCAAACATTTGTCTTAACATAAAAATAAAAGCCTTACAACCTAGGATTCCCTAAACCATAAGACCTTCCAGTGCACCGCCAGGGGTTCGAACCCTGGACACCCTGATTAAGAGTCAGGTGCTCTACCAACTGAG
>ERZ773138.1263-NODE-1263-length-24934-cov-33.225934_pt1 | contig 24934 bp, 18 predicted proteins | sample MGYA00511114_ERZ773138 | MGnify/ENA primary metagenome ERZ773138 (study PRJEB29015, sample SAMEA2737805) | human gut metagenome | biome: human gut; feature: human-associated habitat; material: faeces | place: China | collected 2012 ...
GATAATTTCTTAATGCACTCATTATTTTAATAATTAACAGTACTAAAAACTAAGCGTTCTCCTTGCGCAGGGTATCCAAGCCCTCGCGTACAATCTTCTGCAATTCGAGCTTAGATGAATCCACGAACTCAGCCACAGCAAAATCTTCAGGACTTACCTCGTAGATACCGAGCTGCTCCTGCTTGTCGATATCGCCGGCGATGATTGCCTTGATGAGATACTCACCATAGATGTCCATCGGGAGCACCTTGTCATACTCGCCGCTCATGATCATGTGGCGCTCGCCACCCTTCACGCGGGCATCGAGATTATACTCCTTCTTCTTGCCGAAGAGCCAGGAGAGATATGAACGCGATGTAGAGAACTGATCGGTACGTGGAAGAATCCAACCCAGCATCTCGTCGTTGTCATCACCCTCTGGGATGGCTGTAATCTCTGATGTATGACCACCTACGAAATCGGCTGTGGTCGTCTTTACACCGGTAAGAGGATTACCATTGATAAGTCTCACATGGTCAGCAGCTTTCAGCTGATTGGCTACAAAACTGCTTAAAGGCGTACCTACCAATACTTCAGCATAGCCAGGAGTCTTGATTTCACTACCAGCCACAGCTACAGTCTTGTGCAAATCAACCTTACCTGTCAGGAAGAGTCTTCCGAAGAAGATAACCGATGCTGGATCTACTGTCCAAACCACCTCGCCCTTGTTTACCGGGTCGATGTTGTTCACCTGTACGCCTACATTACCTGCCGGGCAAGGACCGTCGAATACATTGAGTTCTACGTTCTTAGCCTCGCCGAGCGCATTGCTGTGCTGGTCAACGCCAACACCAAGATAAGTTTTCGCAATCTTGCTCAAGGCTGTCAAACCCGTCTGGAAAGCCTCTTCGTTGCCTTCGAGTTCTACCTCAAAGTCGGCTGCGAGCGGCATGTCGCGGAGGGCAGAAACGAAAATTGCCTTAGGCTTGGTGTCGGGAGTTGTGGACACAGCATAAGGCAGCTGGTTGATGTATCCGAAGAGACCAGCCTCAAGCAGCGCCTGCTTGACAGCCTCACCGTCTAACGCATCAACGTTTTTCTTACCAAAATCCGTAGAGGTCTGTACTGCGTCGGCCTTCACCTTCACGCAGAGCACCTTTCGGCGCTCACCTCTCTCAATGGCGGTTACTTCTCCGCTCACTGGCGAGGCAAACTTCACCTCCGGGCAAGCCTTGTTCACAAACAAGGCATCTCCGGCATTGACATGCTCGCCCTCGCGTACCACTACCTTAGGAGTCACACCCACGAAAGCCGCAGGAACCAGCGCATACTCGCCAGCCTGAGCCACCTGGAGCGTTACATCCTTGGAAGCCTTACCCGTAAGGTTAATGTCCAAGCCTTTACGTAACTTAATTACATTTGCCATAACTACATTAAAAAAATATTAAATATAAATTTACTATTCACTTCAAGATATATGCGTCAGCGCCCTCATCAAGACGCTATACTGACCATCTGCCATAAAACATATATTTTATCTTCTTCTATGCTGAAATTTCTAACGTGCTGCAAAAATAGTGAAAAAAAGTGATATAAAAAAGAAAAATTGTGTGAATTATTCGATTTTATGCCGATTTTTCAGTAATTTTGTCGCAAAATTCAAATTAGTAACATTTTTGTAAACTAGAGAAAGCAACTCTGAAACATTTAAAACATATCATCAATAGCATTATATGGACGCTGGCTGCTGTCTATTTCTTGCTTGTCGTACTGTTGCACGTGCCACCAGTACAGGCCTTCATCGGCTCTGAAGTAGCCGGTGCGCTGGCTCAGAAATTCGGCACTCAGGTAAGTATCGGAAAGGTGAATCTGGGCTTCTTCAACCGCATTATCATAGATGACGTGATGATGCTCGACCAGAAGGGCGACAGCATGATCTGTGCTTCGCGCGTATCGGCAAAGCTCGATTTCCTGCCTTTGAAGGATGGCAAGATTTCGGTTTCATCTGCCCAGCTCTTCGGGCTCAATGCCAACATCTACAAGCAGGATGCCAAGAGCCCGATGAACATCCAGTTCGTGCTCGATTCGCTGGCTTCGAAAGATACCACCCGCCATACTCCGCTCGACCTGCACATCGGAAGCCTGATTATCCGGCATGGTGCCGTTGCCTACAACCAGCGCGATATTGCGCCTGAGCCGGGCGTCTTTTCGCCGCAGCATCTAGGCATCACCGACCTCTCTGCCCACATTATTCTGGGCCATCTCACAGACAAGGATATCCATTTGGCTGTCAAGAAGATAGCGCTGAAAGATAAATCAGGACTTCAACTCAGAAATCTGAGATTCAAACTCGATGCCGACCAGCAGCAAGCCCTGCTCAGAGACTTCAGCATCGAGTTCCCTCATTCGCAATTGCAGTTTGATGACCTGCGCGCTACCTACCGCATCGAGAACAAGCATATCGTAAAGCCTACACTCCAGTTTCAGGGCGGCATCAAGCCATCCGTCATCACGCTTGCCGATATTGCTTGCTTCGTGCCTGAACTCCGCAAGTTCAAGGATGCCCTGCAGCTTCATCTCCAGTTTTCGGGCACCAGTACATCTGCCCGCATCCATAACCTCGAATTCAAGACTCAGAGCGGCAGTCTGATGCTCAGGGCTAACGGCCGTGTGAGCGATTGGGACCGCCTTCTGCGCTGGAAGGCAAACATCTCAGCCCTCAAGATATCAGGCGATGGCATCGGAGAGGTTTCCAGAATTCTGGGCAAACGCATCAGCATTCCGAAAGAAGTGCTGCGCCTGGGCGACATATATTATATAGGTGAAGTATATGGTGCTGGCAAGAAGGCAGGCACCCGCGGCCAGCTGAAGACCGGCGTGGGCGAAGTAGCCATCAAGGCCGAAAAAGCTGGCTCCGAGCTCAAGGCTAGCATCAACACCCAAGGCATCAACCTGGGCCGAATCCTCGACAACGGGCAATTCGGCATCCTGACAGCATCGCTTTCGGCTCACGGCAACAAGCAACATTTCTATGCCAAGGGCAGCATTCCGCGCTTCGATTTCAACAAGTACAGCTACCGCAACATTCAGATAGACGGCAGCTATAACCGGGGATTGCTCGAGGGACTCGCATCCATCGCCGACCCTAACGCCAACATCCAGGTAGAAGGCTCCTACTCCATCCCGCACAAGCAGTATGCAGCTACTGCCCATGTACAGCATCTGCTGCCAACCATCCTGGGACTGAAGGTAGCCGACAAGACCTACAGTCTCGATGACATCACCGTAAGCGCCAAGAACCAGGGCAAGGACAGCTATTTCGATCTCGAAGCCCCGTTCGCCAGCATCCATGTTAACGGAGAGTACGATTACGCTACCCTCACCAAGAGCTTCACCAACCTGGTAGCCAGCAAACTGCCTACCCTTCCGGGCATCGGCAAGGTAGACAGGAGTGCGAAGAACCATTTCACCTTCCAGGCAGAAATCACCTCTACCGAGATACTGCAGCGCATGCTGGGCATTCCGCTGAAGATAGAGCAGCCCGTCTTTGCCGATGGATTCATGAACGATGCCGAGAAAACTGTCAACATCTATGCCAGCGTGCCTGACTTCAGCTATGACGCAAAAGACTATCATGGAGCCAAAGTGCGACTGCATACCATCAACGATTCGCTCAAGGTAGATGCGCAGATCAGGCAGGGCAAATGGGGAGATAACGGACCGGGCATCCACGTAAAGGCAGCCGCTGCCGACAACCAGCTCTTCGCCAAGCTCTTCTACAACAACCATTCGGCCAAGCTCCCTATCCAGGGCATCATTGATACGAGGGCGCAGTTCTTCAAGAACGAAGATCATGTTTCTACCGCCCACGTAACCATACACCCGTCTGAAATCAGAATCGACGGCACACCGTGGAAGGTTCATCCTGCCGACATCATCTACAGCAAGAAGCGCCTGCTGGTAGACCATTTCGCCGTGAGCCACGACCAGCAGCACGTCATCGTTTCCGGTCTTGCCACACCCGAGAAGACCGATTCTATCGTAGCCGACCTGAAGGATGTGGATGTGGCATACGTGCTGAACCTCATCAATTTCCATTCGGTAGATTTCACCGGCAAGGCTTCGGGCAAGGCTATCATCAAGAGCCTCTTCAACGACCCTGATGCCTACGCCCAGCTAGACGTGAAGGAGTTTACCTTCGAAAACGGACCGCTCGGTGTACTCCATGCTGGCGTCAACTTCAACAAGGAGCTCGAACAGATTGATATTCATGCAGTTGCCGACGATGGTCCGGAGCATCAGACGCTCATCAACGGATACGTCTCGCCTAAGCGCAACTATATCGACCTGGGTATCGATGCCCAGGGCACCAGCATGAAATTCCTCGAGAATTTCTGCGGCAGTTTCATGAACCAAGTAGAAGCCTGGGGCGATGGTCATCTCAATGTGGTGGGCGATTTGAAAAGCGTCAATCTCGTAGGCGATATTACCGCTCATGGCAAGGTGCACCTCAAGCAGCTCAACACCGATTATACCTTCGATGCGCTCCGTGCCCACGCTATCCCAGATGATATCTTCATAGAGAATGATACCATCTTCGACCGCAACCGCAACATAGCCATCCTGAGCGGAGGCATCCACCACAAGCACCTCACAAGGCTGAGCTACGACCTCGATATCAAGGCGCACAACTTCCTGGGCTTCGATACCCGCGAGTTTGGCGACAACACCTTCTATGGCACCATCTATGCCACGGGCGAGGTAGGCATCCACGGCAAGAGCGGCGAAACCGTCATCGATATCAACGCCGAGCCCGAACCGGGCAGCATCTTTGTATATAATGTGGCAAGTCCGGACGCCATCAGCGACAAGAGCTTTATCCACTGGCACGAGATTGTGCCGGATATCATGGACAGCCTGAACGGGGCTCCAACCACGAAACAGAGAGAGGATGACATCGATTTCGAATCGGATATGCGCATCAACTTCCTCGTAAACACCAACCAGAACCTCACGCTCAAACTGATTATGGACGAGCAGTCGGGCGATTACATCACCCTGAACGGAGATGGCGTAATTCGCGCCAACTACTTCAACAAGGGCTCGTTCGACATGTTTGGCAACTATGTGGTAGACCACGGCAGCTACAAGCTCACCATCCAGAATCTCATCAAGAAGGAGTTCGAGTTTATGCCGGGCGGCACCATCGCCTTCGGTGGCAACCCATACAACGCCCCACTCAACCTGCGGGCTAAATATACCGTAAACGGAGTGCCGCTGAGTGACCTGCGCATAGGCCGTTCGTTCTCGGGCAACAACATCCGCGTAGACTGCCTGATGGACATCACCGGCACGCCTCAATCGCCTAAGGTAGATTTCTCGATGGACCTGCCTACGGTTAACAGCGATGCGAAGCAGATGATCTACTCTATCATCAATTCGCAGGAAGAGATGAACCAGCAGGTGCTCTATCTTCTGGGCATCGGCCGGTTCTACGCCCAGACCAACAACAACCAGGTGAGCGAGGATGGCGAACAGCAGAGTCAGACTTCGCTGGCGATGCAGAGCCTGCTGAGCGGCACCATCTCGCAGCAGCTGAACACCGTACTTTCCAACGTGGTGAAGAGCAACAACTGGAATTTCGGTGCCAACATATCTACGGGCGATGAAGGTTTCAACAATGCCGAATATGAGGGCATTCTGAGTGGCAAGCTGCTCAACAACCGGTTACTCTTCAATGGCCAGTTCGGTTATCGCGACAATCCGAATGCCACGCAAAGTTTCATCGGTGATTTTGACCTCCGCTACCTCATCTTCCCTAACGGCAACCTCGCCATACGCATGTACAATCAGACCAACGACCGCTATTTTACGCGCAACAGTCTGAACACGCAGGGTCTCGGTCTCATCATGAAGAAAGACTTCAACGGCCTCCGCGATTTCTTCGGCATCAAAAAGAAGAAGAAGAAGAAAAAGAAATAAAAAGCCAAAAAGAGGGTGTGTCATAACCAGATGACTCACCCTCTTTTTTATTTTCAGATAACCGTCGCCTAATATGAGTCCAGTTAAGATTGTGTACGAACTCGTACACTTTTCCAAAATCAGGAAACAGAATATAGAATTTCCGATAATGCTGAAGATTTCTTTTGCCATAATTGTTGCCAAAAGTTGGTGTCAGCTTTTTAGCAAGTTCTGCAATCAACTTAGTTCCATACTTGGCACGTTCCTCACCATGTTGCTCTTCTTCAACAATTCTTCTCCCAACGTTCCAATAAGTGGCTATCACTATCTGTCCAGCAGCAGCGTATGCCTGATGTCTGCCGTGTTCTATGATATTGCTAATATCATCTAGAATACCTTTTCCCGTTATTGGCAGATTGAACAGTTTTTCTATATTTTCCTTCATACCTCTTTTCATAATTAAAAATCCATACCGCAAAGTTACGACTTTATTTTCAAACCAGCAAGATTTCTAACGTCTTTTCTGTTGACTGATATAAAAAAGCCCTATATCCGAGCTGGGATATAGGGCTTTACGAGATTCATTTATTAAAACGTATTATCTATAGAAGTCTAACTTCTCATGATTCTTGTAGAGGTTCTGGTTCTGTTGCTCCTCGTTCAGCGGAATACGGTAGAGGTAGTACTTGCTGTTAGGACAGAAGTCTGTACCATGTCTGTAGGCTCTGTGCAGATTGGAACACAGACTGCATTAGGATCTTTTTCTACAGAGAAGGCGGCTTGATTTTATTGAATCCTTATTCAGTATGGATGCAATATTCTTCGTGTTTTTGAGTTTATCTATATATAGAATTGAATTTATCTCTCTATATATAATAAGGTGTAATTCAAGAAATGCAAAGATAATAAAAAACAAGATACAATGAATATGATGAAAAAGAATATTGCTATCGTGATGATGCTGTTGCTTTCTGCTATGGGGGCAATGGCGCAAGGTGGGGAGAATCCTGTAGGTAAATTCTCGGTGATACCCCGAGTAGGTGTGGCTATTGCCAATCTGAGTGATAATTCCATCTATCTGCCAACGGAAAACAACCGGGAGGTGAAATCAAAGAGTCAGGCGGGATTCATGGGTGGACTCGATGTGGAGTATCGTGCCACAGACTATCTGGGTGTTTCTCTGGGGGCTTATTATGTCCGTCAGGGTGCCCGCTGGGGTGATTATGAGATGGCTGTGAATGGGGATACGGGTAATAATGGAATCAAGAAATATACGGGTGTGAAGGATCATCGCCTGAATCTTGACTATGTTCAGGTGCCTTTGATGCTGAAGGCATACGTGGCTCCTCAGTTTGCCATTATGGCTGGTGCGCAGGTGGGTTTCTTATGCGGGGATGGCAAGATGCTGTCAGAAGAAACTGATTTGGAGAAGGATAGTAAGACGGGTTCAACTCTTTACAAGGAAAGCCGGGATATGGAAAGCACATACGCAGCCAAGAAGGTGAATGTGTCTATTCCTGTGGGTTTATCGTATGAGTATATGAATGTGATTCTGGATGCCCGCTATCATATCGGCTTGACCAAGGTGAATAAGACTGATGCCGGCGATTCCAAGAACAAGGTATTCACCTTTACGGTAGGCTATCGGTTTGGTCTTTAGTTGATTATACCACTTTTACTCCTTTAGCTGAAAAGAAAAAGCTCTATATCCTCAGTATTGAAGATATAGAGCTTTTTTCGAAACGATTATCCTACCTGGCTTCCTGGCTTAACCTGACCCAGGAGAGAGGTAACATTGAGTGAGCCGTCGAAGTTAACGGCAGAGAGAATCATACCCTGACTCTCAATACCCATCATCTTGCGAGGAGCAAAGTTGGCAACGAAGAGTACATCCTTGCCGATCAGCTGCTCTGGCTCATAGTATGCTGCGATACCTGAACAGATAGTACGCTCTACGCCTGAGCCATCATCGATGGTGAACTTCAGGAGCTTCTTAGATTTTTTCACCTTCTCGCAGTTCAGGATGTGACCTACGCGGATGTCGAGCTTCTCGAAATCATCGAAGCTAACCTCAGGCTTGATAGGAGCTGCCTTGTAAGAAGCTTCCTCGTTAGCCTTCTTGGTGTCAGCGAGCTTCTGGAGCTGCTTCTCAATCACCTCGTCCTCAATCTTCTCGAAGAGCAATTCTGGCTCGCCAAGCTGTGTACCAGGCTTGAGGAGCTCTGTGCTGCCCAGCTGAGTCCACTCGAAGGTTGGCATATTGATCATCTTGCGGAGCTTCTCTGATGAGAATGGCAGGAATGGCTCAAAGGCGATGGCAAGGTTGGCAACCAGCTGGAGGGAGATGTTCAAGATGGTTTCCACACGCTTAGGATCGGTCTTCCAAACCTTCCAAGGCTCGCACTCTGTGATGTACTTGTTACCGATACGTGCCAGGTTCATAGCCTCCTTCTGAGCCTCACGGAACTTGAATACGTCGAGATACTGCTCAACTTTCTCCTTCACATCCTTGAATTCAGCGATAGCCTTCTGGTCAACCTCCTGCAATTCGCCGCAGGCAGGAACCACGCCGCCCCAGTACTTCTTGGTGAGCTGGAGAGCACGGTTTACGAAGTTACCATAAACGGCAACCAACTCAGAGTTATTGCGCTCCTGGAAATCCTTCCAGGTAAAGTTGTTATCCTTGGTCTCTGGAGCGTTGGCTGTCAATACATAGCGCAAGACATCCTGCTTGCCAGGGAGATCTACGAGATACTCGTGCAACCATACTGCCCAGTTGCGAGAGGTGGAAATCTTATCATCCTCAAGATTCAGGAACTCATTGGCTGGTACGTTATCCGGCAGGATATAGTCGCCGTGAGCCTTCAGCATGGTAGGGAAGATGATGCAGTGGAACACGATGTTGTCCTTACCGATGAAGTGAACGAGACGTGTCTCTGGATCCTGCCACCACTTCTGCCATGTACCCCATTTCTCTGGCTGTGCATCGCAAAGCTCCTTGGTATTGGAGATGTAGCCGATTGGAGCATCAAACCAGACATAGAGCACCTTGCCTTCTGCTCCCTCTACAGGAACAGGAATACCCCAATCCAGGTCGCGAGTCATCGCACGAGGCTGCAGATCCATATCCAACCAGCTCTTGCACTGTCCGTAAACATTGGAACGCCACTCCTTGTGACCTTCCAGGATCCACTGCTTCAACCAGTTCTGATACTTGCCCAGTGGGAGATACCAGTTCTTGGTAGGCTTCTTGACGAGGCCATGACCAGGGTTGTTCTTATTGGTAGGGTTGATCAACTCTTCTGGAGAGAGGGTCGCACCACACTTCTCACACTGGTCGCCGTATGCACCTTCTGCACCGCAGCGAGGACAGGTACCCACGATGTTACGGTCGGTAAGGAACTCGCCGGTAACCTCATCGCAGAACTGCTCTTCTACTTTCTCTTCCAAAACGCCCTTATCATAAAGAGTACGGAAGAAATCTGAAGCAAACTTATTGTGAACCTCAGAAGTTGTGCGGCTGTAAACATCAAAGGAGATACCGAAATCCTCGAAGCTCTTCTTGATGAGGTTGTGATAGCGATCCACTACTTCCTGTACGGTAATGCCTTCCTTCTTGGCACGGATGGTAACAGGTACACCATGCTCGTCGCTACCGCCGATGAAAACAACGTCTTGCTTTTTAAGGCGAAGATAGCGTACGTAGATATCGGCTGGCACATAAACACCTGCCAGGTGGCCGATATGCACACCACCGTTAGCGTAAGGCAATGCTGCCGTAACAGTGGTACGTTTGAAATTCTTTTGTTCCATATTAGCTAATATATTTTTGTTATTTGGGTGCAAAATTACAAAAAAATGTTGGAAATGCGGAATAATTAGGTGTCCTTTTTCTCCTTTATATATATAATAAGGTGTAATTTCTAAAGTTCAGATACTAAAAAAGGCTCTAGCTTTCCAGCCCGAGCCTTTTTGTGCTTGCCCTTCAGGTCTTTCTGATAAGGGTGGCACAATCATTATCATTTACTATTGTATTGAGTATTGCTGTTTTAATAATCAATCTTCTTACTGTGCAATAAAAAATACCCCTTCTTTGGATGATTTTCTTATGTGTTCTGGCAGATAGTTGTCTTAGAAATGTCCTCTTTCTGCCCAATCTCCCCTATCTAGTGTCCGATATCCGATAGCTTCTGCCAGGTGTTGAGGTTCTATCTGCTGGCTTCCGGCAAGGTCGGCAATGGTGCGGGCAACTTTTAAGATACGGTTGTAGGCACGTGCAGAAAGGGATAGTTTCTCCATTGCCATTCTGAGGAGATTGATTCCTTCCTCTGTTGGTTCCGCAAATTGATGAATCATACGTTCCGTCATCTGGGCATTACAGTGTATTCCCTTGAAATCCTTGAATCTTTCTGCCTGAATCTCTCGGGCTCTGATTACTCTTTCCCTGATTTTGGCACTTGGTTCGCCAGGGGCTGCCTTGGAAATGTCCTTGAAAGGTACAGGACTGATTTCGCACTGGATATCGATGCGGTCGAGTAACGGACCGGAAATCTTGTTCATGTAGCGCTGTATCTGTCCCGGGGTACAGACACAATGATGCGTAGGGTCACCATAGTAGCCGCAAGGACATGGGTTCATGCTTGCTACAAACATGAACGAGCAAGGGTAATCAATGGCGTATTTGGCTCTGCTGATGTTGATGTGGCGGTCTTCCAGAGGTTGGCGCAAAACTTCCAGGGTGGTTTTGTTGAACTCTGGCAATTCGTCGCAGAAGAGCACACCATTATGGGCAAGAGATATTTCGCCGGGTTGTGGAGAGGTTCCTCCACCTACCAGTGCTACTTGCGAGATGGTATGGTGAGGCGCTCTGAAAGGGCGCTGGGCAATGAGGGATACGTTCTTGGCTAATTTGCCAGCTATGGAATGTATCTGGGTAGTTTCCAGACTTTCTGAGAGGGTAAGGGGTGGAAGAATGGAGGGGAGTCGTTTTGCCATCATGGATTTTCCCGAGCCGGGAGGACCTACCATAATGAGATTATGACCGCCGGCAGCGGCTACTTCCAAGGCACGCTTCACGTTTTCCTGGCCCTTTACGTCTGCATAATCGTAGTCGCAATGAACCTGGTTCTCGTAAAACTCCTTGCGAGTATCTACAATAGTTGGGGTGGGGGATGATTTATCACCAAGAAACTGGATAACATCAAAGAGGTTTTTCATTCCATAAACCTCCAGATTGTTCACAACGGCAGCTTCCCGGGCGTTTTGTTCTGGTACAATCAGACCTTTGTAGTGTTCAGACCTTGCCTTGATGGCGATAGGTAGAGCTCCCTTGATAGGTTGCAATGTGCCGTCAAGGCTCAATTCGCCCACCATCATGTATTCTTTGAGATGATCTTCGGGGATGTTGCCATTGGCACCTAAAATGCCGATGGCTAGAGGAAGGTCGAAACTGCTGCCCTCCTTGCGCAGGTTGGCGGGTGCCAGGTTAATGGTAATGTCGGCTATTGGAAATTTATAGCCGCTATACTGCATGGCTGCTGCGATGCGGTTACGGCTTTCTTTGACCGCCTCGTCGCCTAAGCCCGTAAGATGATACATTACGCCTGTGTTGAGGCTGACTTCTACAGTTACAGTCGTGACTTCCAGTCCGTTGACTGCTGCACAATAGGTTTTTACTAACATAAGCTCTTTTTTAGAAGGTTAGAGCTCGCGGTATTATTTCAGCAGTTGGTCTAGTTTGTTGTATAGATCTTGCTTGTTAAGGCCTCGGGCTGTTATTTTTCCATTTTGAAGTATGATGTTGTCGGGCATCGAAGTGAGTCCCAGCTTCTTCAAAGTCTTGTCTTCCAGCATTTCTCCATTGCATACTACAGCCCAGTTGATAGAGTCGCGCTTCATATTCTCCTGGCAGCTGCTCTTGCTTGCATCCAGGCAGAAGCCCATCAGCTTGAGTTTGCCTTGTGACGAGCGCTGGCGCTTCTTCAACTCTCTCTGTATGTCCTGACTGTCATAATTGAATGTAGCCCAGGTATAGATGACTGCAACAGGTGAACTGATCAGGTCTGTGCTGGAGATGAGTTTTCCTTTGGTGTCGTATGAAGTGAAAGTTGGTAATTTGGCACCAACTCCTGCATCTTTCATGGCAGAAATCTGCTGCTTCAGTTTGCCTACCTGAATATTCTTAGGCTGTTCTTTCTCCAGCAGAGTAAGGAGAGAGAGGGCTTTCTTGTAATCTGGTTGAGAGGTGGCAATGAAGTATTTCTTGATGAGAAAGAGGCTTACTACCGATTTTGCGTTATCTTCGATGAAGAGTTCTGCCTGTTTCTTTTCCTGTGGAGGAGTATTGCCAAGAATCGATTTGCGGAATTTGGTCATCAATTCATTGTTCTTGGTACCCTTTACCTCCATTTCCTTCAAGTGGGAAGCATCGCCTTTCAGCTCCACAGATTCTCCTGATTCTGCGAAGATAGGTTGCTCAGAGAAATTTGGGAAAACGATCATCAGCGTACAATCGTCATGGCAGGGCATCTCGTATGTGAATCTACCGCCTACAACTTTGATGGTATCCACGCCTTCCATGCCGCCATCTGTGCTATAAACATAAAATTCACCTTGATTCATATTTAAAAATTTGCCCTCAAGTTTAAAGTGACCACTACTGACACCACATGATGTTAGTAAAATCGATGAAATAAGAAATATGATGTATGCAAATTTTTTCATAAGAAAAATTTTAAGGGAGGAGTGCCGCGAGCGGGACTCGAACCCGCACAGCCATTACTGGCCAAGGGATTTTAAGTCCCTCGTGTCTACCAATTCCACCATTGCGGCATGGTAAACGTTAGAGTTAGAGCGGAAAACGGGACTCGGACCCGCGACCCCAACCTTGGCAAGGTTGTGCTCTACCAACTGAGCTATTTCCGCGTTACTTAATTGCGAGTGCAAAGGTAATATAAATTGCTGGTTCCACCAAATGGATTTACAACTTTTAAGAAAAAATACGCCATTTTTCTTCAAAAAGGTGCATTTTTTCTCGTAGAAACCTAATTTCCTACTGTCAGCACGCTGCCTATACCTGTGTAGGTTACCCGATATTGCATCAGCATCTTGTCTTCTTTTCCCTGTCCACCGCTTGTGATGGTACCATTTTCAAGGCTATATACTCTTTTACACTTGTTGCAGATGACCGATTGTCTGTTGCCTGTCCACTCCAGTGGATAGTTGGTACCGCCATATTGCAGGATGCAGTTAAGGCATTGTCTGTCCCATGCTACATAGCCATTGAAGTTGGATGTGCCGAGGATGAAACCATTCTTGATAGCATCCTCCAGGTCGTTTCCTGCTCCCAGATAGCTATAGTTGGCATAGTTTTCCTTGGCAGTAGAGAGGACGATGGTTTCAGTATGGTTCTTGCCATCGTTCAGGGTGGAGTAGATATTCCAGGCGCCATTTACCTTTTTGGCACTAATCATGGTGTATGTGCCGGCTCCTTGGAGAGCAGTCTCAATGCTGCTTCCTGGATGGTAGATGGTTCGGAAGATAAACTGGCATGGGTATCGGGTGCTGATGCTGTTGTCTGCATCGCAGGATGTCAGAAGCGAGGAGGAAAGAATGAGGCAGATACACAAAAAGGTGAAGAGCACAGTTTTTGCTGCCATACTCTTCACCTTATTATATATATACACCTTATTATATATATGATTATATATAGATGTTTCTTTCTTCATTGAGTTCAAAAAGATTCTTATGTATTAAGAGATGTCTTTTATTTCAAGAGATTCTTTTCTGCATTCTCCATGCGCTCGAAGTGGAACTCAGAGAGAGTCTGCTCCATAAGTGCCTGGATCTTGTCGTTGCAGAGATTGCCGATGCTTCCCTCATGGGTATGATGGATATCCTTGTTAGGCTTGAATTCTCCAGCTTCGATTTCCAATCCCACAGTCTTGTAGGCGTCACGGAAAGGCATTCCGTTAGCGGCAAGCTGATTTACTTCCTCAACAGAGAACATCGGATCATAACGAGGATCATCGAGGATGTGCTCGTTAACCTCCATCTTGTTGATGATGTAAGCAGCCATCTGCAGACAGTCTTTCAACTCGTCGAAAGCTGGGAGGAATACTTCCTTGATAATCTGAAGATCACGGAAATAACCCACAGGCAGGTTGTTCATGATGAGCATAATCTGCTGTGGCAAGCTCTGGAGCTTGTTGCTCTTGGCACGAATCAGCTCGAATACGTCTGGGTTCTTCTTGTGAGGCATGATGCTTGAACCGGTGGTACACTCCTTAGGCAACTTCACGAAGCCGAAGTTCTGACAGTTGAACATGCAGGCATCGAAAGCCATCTTTGCCAGGGTTCCTGCCACGCTAGCCATTGCGAAAGCTACGTTGCGCTCCATCTTTCCTCTACCCATCTGGGCATAGACTACATTATAGTCCATGCTGTCGAAGCCGAGGAGCTCGGTAGTCATGGTGCGGTTCAGAGGGAAAGAGCTGCCGTAGCCTGCAGCGCTACCCAGAGGATTGCGGTTGGTCATGCGATAGGCAGCCTGAAGGAAGAGCATATCGTCTGCAAGTCCTTCAGCATAAGCGCCAAACCAGAGTCCGAAAGATGAAGGCATTGCCACCTGCAGGTGGGTATAGCCAGGCATCAATACGTTCTTATATTGGTTGCTCTTCTGAATCAACTCATCGAAGAGAATCTTCACTGCGTCAACAATCTCCTTCAACTCGTGACGGGTGAAGAGCTTGAGATCTACCAAAACCTGGTCATTGCGTGAGCGTCCTGAATGAATCTTTTTGCCCATATCGCCCAGTTTCTGGGTGAGCATCAATTCTACTTGGGAATGAACATCCTCCACGCCGTCTTCGATGACAAACTCGCCTTTCTCGGCGATGGCGTAGATATTCTTCAATTCTGCGAGGAGCTGGGTAAGCTCATCCTTTTCCAAAAGTCCGATGCTTTCGAGCATGGTGATGTGTGCCATACTGCCAAGCACGTCGTATTTGGCGAGATAGAGGTCGAGCTCACGGTCTCGACCTACGGTGAATCGTTCGATTTCCTTGTTTACTTCAAAGTTCTTTTCCCAAAGTTTATGTGCCATAATTTCTTTATTTTTAATCCTGGTAAGGAATCATCGCCAGTGCATCTGCAATCTTCTCGATGCCTTCCTGCAATGGCTTCTTCACCATACCCTTGATAAACATATTGAGCTCAGCCTTGATGGTGAGTTTCATCTTGCAAGAAAATTCTCCTGTAGGGAGCAGCTGAATCCAGAAATTGAATGGGATAGGGCTGTTCTCTGTTTCAAACTTGATGGTTTTGGGAAAATCTCTGTCGATGATGCGCATCTTCAGGTCGCCCACCATAGGAGCGTTGATAGTGATGCTGTCGCTGTCGAATCTCAGGTCCTTGAGTTTCTCCATTTCCTTTCTCTTGTCCTCAGGAATCTGGTCTTTCACCTGCTCGAAGCGATCTTTGAGCACCTGCAGGTTGTTGAGGTCGCTCAAAGTATTAAAAACAGATTCCTGCTTGTGAGGAATCTGTTTGATATTACTTTCGAATGTACTTGTACTCATTATTGATGGGTAAAAAATTACTTCTTCCAGTTAGCTGGATCCTTGCGCCACTCGTGGAGCAACTCTACGTCTTCCTGCTTGATGTAACCCGTCTCGAGAGCCTCTTCTACCACGTGCTCGTAGTCTGTAAGAGTAACCAGCTTCACGTTAGCATCAGCGAAGGCCTTCTCTGCTACTGGGAAACCATAAGTGTAGCTAGCTACCATACCTACAATCTCGTTGCCGTTCTTGCGAAGAGCCTCTACAGCCTTGAGTGAGCTGCCGCCTGTAGAAATCAAATCCTCTACAACAACAACCTTAGCCTTAGGATCGAGCTCACCTTCGATGAGGTTCTGCATACCATGATCCTTTGGTTTAGAACGAACGTAAACGAAAGGCAAGTTCAATTCGTCTGCCACCAATGCACCCTGTGCGATAGCGCCAGTAGCTACACCTGCAACAGCGTCAGCCTCTGGGAACTGCTCCAGGATGGCGTGTACGAGTTCGAGCTTCACATAGTTGCGGAGTTCTGGGAAAGAGAGGGTCTTGCGGTTGTCACAATAGAAAGGAGACTTCCAACCAGAAGCCCAAGTGAAAGGATCGTTAGGCTGCAATTTGATAGCCTTAACCTTCAATAACTTAGATGCGAATTCTTTCTTTAGCTTGTCCATAATCATATAAGGATTAAATAATTATAATTTATATCTGCAAAGGTACGACAAAAAAATGATTAATCATCATAAATGGCTTATTAATTATAGATTTTTAATCGTGTGTCCATCCGATGGTGGTGATGCTGAATTTCATCTTGCCTGCCTTCTGTAGTTCTTCGCAGCAGGAGATGAGGGTGGCGCCTGTGGTGCAGACGTCATCGACGATAAGCAGATGCTTGCCGGCAAGATCGGTGATGGGATGTTTGCCGTCTTTGTCGTGATAGGTATCTGATAGCTGGAATACATGCTTTACGTTTTCCAGTCGTTGCCATCTGTCCTTTTGGGTTTGACTTTCAGTGAAGGTTACTCGTCGGATGGCGTCTGTGATAATGGGGAGATGGGTTCTTTCCTGTATTCCCCTGGCTATTTCCTCGCTCTGATTATAGCCGCGGGTCTTCCTTCTTGATTTCGTGATGGGGATAGGGATGATGGCGTCTATATCCTTGAAGAAGTCTGATTCGATACCTTTGCTGGCGATGAGTCTTCCCAGATAGTTTCCGGTATCTGGACGATGATGGTATTTCAGTTTGTAGATGATGTAACTTGGATTGGAGTGGCTGTGATAATAGAAGAGGGCGGCGCATTTTTCGATAGGAATGCGCCCCCAGAACATCTTAGCCATATTGTTCTCATAGGGGGCTTCCCAGGTTGGGGTAATCGGGAGGTCCTGGAGACAGGTGGCGCATAGCATCTCCTCTGTGCCCAACAGTCGCTCATCGCAGATGGCACAGTAACGGGGAAAGAGAAAATCTATGATGTTTCCTAACAGACTGAGCTTCATATTGTTACTTTGAACTTTGAGTTTTGAACATTGAACTTTATGATTAGCTTCTAATGTTTACTTTGAATTTAAACCTTTAGAAGTCGTCTTCGAAATCGATGTCTCCCAGATCTTCTTCTTTCATTTTGTCGATGCATTTGTGAATTACATCCATACTATAGCCTCTGCCGAGGGCGAAGCGGATGAGTTTCATCGAGCGTTCGTAGTCGTTTTTGGCTTTGATGTTTTTATATTTGTTTTTTAGGAGAGGGAGGAGGGTTTCCAAATACATGTCGTCCTCGATTTCTTCGAAGATTGGGTCGGAGATTTCCTTCGGAATGTGCTTCATCCAGAGAGCCTGTTCCACTTTCCTGCGGCCCCATTTATTGTATTTTATCTTGTCGTTGATAAAGAAGCGGGTGAATCGCTCGTCATCGATGAATTTCTTCTGGGTCAGGAATTCCATATTTCGGGCGATGGCATCCTCTGGGAGTTCCCACTTCTTCATCTTGTCGAGCATTTCCTGCGAGCAATGTTCGGCTTGTGTGCAGAGAGTGGTGAGCTTCAGGAGTGCCTGCTGCTCTGTCATCGGCTTCTTATACTTTGAACTTTGAGATTTGAACATTGAACTTTATGATTAGTTATGTTATTGTTATTTTGTGCTTTTTGCTCGCATCATTCTCTTCTTTCCGAAAGCATCTTCCTTGGTTTCTATATTCTTGAAATCAAGTTTTAGCAGCATTTCCCGGGTCTCCTTTTCGTAGATAGGATTAATCTCGAAGTATAATGCTCCTTCTGGTTTGAGGGTTGAAGATGCATATTCGGCGATGGCACGATAGAATTTCAGCGGGTCTTCATCGGGAACGAAGAGGGCGATGCTCGGTTCGTGCTCCAGCACATTCTTTTCCATATCCGCTTTCTCCTTTTCGCAGATATAAGGAGGATTGCTCACGATGAGGTCTGCTGCTTCTGCTGCTTTTGGCAAAGCCAATGCATCCTGATGTTCTATTCTGACATTTCCGGCTTTCATCATTTCCACATTTCCTTGTGCTATTCGGAGGGCATCTTCCGAAATATCCCATCCTGTAACCTCAGAATTAGGAATGTTGAGTCCTAATGTGATGGCAATGCAGCCGGATCCTGTGCAAATATCAAGAATCAGCTTAGCGTCGTCTGTCGCCTGAGGAGAATTTCCCGAAGAATCTTCTGGAGAATCTCCCGAAGAAACGATTGATTTTTCGATCATATCCTTCTCTATCCATTGGCAGAGTTCTGCGGTTTCCGGTCTCGGAATCAGCACGCCTGGCTCCACATGAAAGGTCCTTCCCGCAAAGTCGGCTTCGCCCAAAACATACTGCACAGGTTCTCCTTTTTGCAGTCTTATGATAATTTCTTCCAGTTTTCTTTCCTCGTCTGCAGATAATTCATTAACTTTGCCGCAGATTATGTCGGTCAGCGTCATTCCGTACTTCACATCAAGCACGGTGCGGACGATAGCCTGCGCTTCGCCAGTCTCATATAGAGGGGTGAGGGATTGCCAAAGTTGTTGATAAGTTTTCATCTCTAAATTGTATATTATGGTTTGATTTGTGAGCAAAGGTACGACAATTTATCGAAAATGAGTAAGAAAAACGAAGAAAAATAGGATATGGAGCAAAATAAAGTATCTTTTCAGAATCCGCTGACGGGCGAACCGCTTAGCCAGCAGGAGATAGACGAAATGTTCATGCGCCGCTGCCTGCAGTTGGCTAAGAACGGTAGGCAGAATGCGAAGCCTAATCCGATGGTGGGCGCCGTCATCGTGAGCGAAGAGGGCAGAATCATCGGCGAGGGCTATCATGTAAGATGTGGTGAGGGGCACGCTGAGGTCAATGCCTTTGCGTCTGTGAAGCCCGAAGATGAGCATCTGCTGAAGAAAGCCACTATCTATGTGAGTCTCGAACCCTGTTCGCATTATGGCAAGACGCCTCCTTGTGCCGACCTTATCGTAAGAAAAGGTGTAAGGAGATGTGTCTGTGGCTGCGTGGATCCTTTCGCCAAGGTTCAGGGGCGTGGAATCCAGAAAATTCGTGAGGCAGGCATCGAGGTAACAGTAGGCGTTCTAGAGGCGGAATGCCTCGAACTGAACAAGCGTTTCATCACCTTCAATACCCATCAGCGACCATACATCATCCTGAAATGGGCGCAGACTGCGAATGGTTTTCTGGATAATAATTATCAGGGAATGGCGATTTCGTCGCCTTTTACCAAGATGCTTTCGCATAAGCTTCGTGCCGAGAACGACGCCATCCTGGTAGGTAGAATCACCGATGAGCGTGACCATAGCCAGCTCAACGTAAGAGATTGGAGCGGAAAGGATCCGATGCGACTGGTCATCGATCGCCATCATCCTTGTTTCGAGGGCTTGGACTTCTCCAAGGGTAAGAAAGAGGTGTTGAAGCAGATGATGCAGTACCTATATAATAATAAGGTGCAATCGCTGATAGTAGAAGGTGGCGCCATCACCCATCAGGCTTTCCTCGATGCCGGATTATGGGATGAAATCAGGGTAGAAACATCTTTATCCACATCTGTGGAAAACGTGGTAACTGCCGGAACTGCAGCGCCAAAGCTTCCTCATAATATCCGGTTAATCAGCCATGAGGCGTATGATAATAATATAATAAATAATTACGAACGAGTATGAGCAATAGATTTACATCGCGCCTGAGCGATAACGATGATTTCAAGAGAGACGAGTTGATTCGCAAGATAGAGCATTCCGTGGAGCACATGACGCTCGCTGAACTGGAAGCCCTGTCGTATGACATGTTTACCAAGGGCTACATCCAGGATTACTAAACATTCAAACATAAGAATAAGACAAGATATAAAAAAGGTGGGTGCTACAACAAATCGTGTAACACCCACCTTTTTTATATCTTATTCTTTTTCCTTATTTCGCCATCGGAGTGAAGCGCAAGGTGAACTCATGAGCTCCTGTCGGAGTCATGTACTGTGGCAGACAAGAGTCACCACCACAACTGCGGTTACCGATGCCACGCTGCCAGAAATCGAAGTGAGCGAAAATCTGGTTAGAGCGTACCAGGTCGTAAGGATGCTTGCCACCATAGAATACGTCGTAGTTGAACTGGGCATCATCGAAGTGAGACAACGAGAAGGCTACCATGCCCTCGGTGGTAATCTGCAACTTCGTGCTGTTGTTGTCGAGTGTCAACTGGCGCAGGCCCTGGCGGTCGCCCATGGTCTGAGGAGCACTCTGCTCTTCGAACATGCCATCCACGGTGGTCTTGTACAAACCTAACAGCGAACCTCTCTGACGGTCGATGTAGTTGCTCCAAGGACCCTTGGCATAATACTCCACATTCTCGAAACCAGGAGCAAACTGCATGGTAATACCGATTCTTCGGGTTTCCTCAGAAGAATTGTTGGTAGTCACCTTCATATCCACGGTTCCGTTAGGATAGATGATGTAAGCAATCTGGTGAGTATCCTTACCGTTGGTAACGGCAGTCTCCACAACCACGTTCTTGCCCTCCTTCTTAGGAGCTTTCACCATCATCTTCTTACCGGTGAGTGCACCCTCTTCCTTGTTCTCGTTCTTGGCAACACCACCTGTAGCACCCAGGTTCACGTTGTCGTTGGCGATGCGGCGGAAGCCGTTGAAGTCAGGACCTGCGTTAGGCTGAACGAGCTGAGTATTGCGATAAGTCCAGTTGGCAAGGGTTCCATCCTCAGCGAATGTGATGCTGAAGTCGTTGCCGGTGATGGTGTTATTCTTCACCTTCAGTTTGCCCTTCTCCTGGATAGCTGGCAAAGTGCCATGGTCTTTCTGTACGAAGGTAGGGTCGGCTACAGATGTGCTGCCTGCGTTCTCTGCAGAAAGCTTGAACTGCTGCTGAGCCATCTCATAACCCTGCTTGCTCCATGAAGTAGCCTTCTTCAGGATGAGGCTGAAGGTGATGACATACTCTGCCTTATCATCTACAGCGGTGGTGTATGGGATGTTGATGTCGCAGGTCTTGCCTGGCAATACAGATGGGATAGCCACCTGGTTCTTCTCTACAGAAACTCCGTTTCGGAGCACCTCGTAGCTGAGATCATAGATGTCAGCCAGGTTGGTGAATGCGCACTTGTTCTTCAGGGTGAGTACGCGGCTGTAGAAAGACTCGAAGTTCACGTCTCTATAAACATACTTCACCTCGGTGAGCTTAGCCGTCCACTCTCTGCCTGGAGTAATGATACCATTGCTCATGAAGTCGCCCTGGAATCCTCTGTAACCGTTGTTCATCTTGGTATAGTCGTAACCGGATGTGTAGTAGTGGAGTCCGGTCTTTGGATCCTTCAGAGGAAGACCCTTGCGGATGCGGCGTGTATCGTAGATTCCCTGGTCAACCCAGTCCCAGATGCAGCCACCGGTAATACCTGTACTAGCCTCGATGAGGTCCCAGTATTCCTGCAGGTTACCTACAGCCTGACCCATTGCGTGAGCATACTCACAGATGAAGTAAGGCTTGTCGTTGAGGCCGTTCATCTGCTTCTTCACTACCTCGATTCTTGGATACATGTCTGAACCGAAGTCAGAGTACTTGGCACCGTGATTGTAGCCCTCATAGTGAACCCAAGCGTCGCGACCAGGCAAAAGCTCCTTCACCTTATCGTAGGTAGCCTGGAAGTTGTCGCCACCGCCCGACTCGTTACCGAGTGACCAGAATACCACGCTAGGATGGTTGCGGTCTCTCAATACCATGCGCTCTGTGCGGTCAACATAAGCAGCGCGCCAGGTAGGGTTGTTGGAAAGTGAGTGGTTGTTGTGGCACTCTACGTCAGCCTCGTTCATACAGTACAATCCGTAGTAGTCGAACATCGCATACATCTTAGCCTGACGAGGATAGTGGCTGGTACGAACGGTGTTCACATTGGCCTGCTTCATCAGGATTACGTCGCGAAGCATGGTTTCCACGTCGATGGCGTGACCATAGAGTGGGTGAATATCCTGGGTGTTAACACCCTTGAAGAATACTCGCTTGCCGTTTACATAAACCAGTTTATCCTTGATAGTCACCTCTCTGAAACCGTATTTGGTAGAGAATACCATCTCTTCCTGGTCGCCAGTCTTCTGGCGAACGATAACGGTATAGAGATTAGGCTGCTCTGAGGTCCAAGCCTTCAGACCGGTGAGGTTGTCGATGCTAAGGCGACAGTTCTTCTGAGCATCCTTGGCAGTCATCGCTACCTGAGCAGACTGCTTGGCAACAGACTTGCCCTCTGGGTCGAGGAGCTCGATTTCCAGTGTCTTCTCAGATTTCTCCTTGGCTGCATTATTGATAGTCAGGTCAACATTCAGGTTGCCTGATGTGTAATCCTTGTTCAGGGCAGATGTGATGTAATGGTCTGCCACGAAAGTCTTTGGAGTAGCTACGAGATAAACATCGCGGTGGATACCCCCTAGGTGCCACATATCCTGTCCCTCCAGGTAAGAACCGTCGCTCCAGCGGTAAACGCGAACCGATACGTTGTTGTCGCCCTTGCGAACAAGGTTGGTAACATCAAAGTCAGCATCAGTATTGGCACCCTGTGAATAACCGGCATACTTACCGTTTACCCAAACCACGATGGCGCTGCAGGCACCGTCGAAGTGCAGGAACACACGCTTGCCTGTTTCCCAACCCTCAGGCAGGTTGAAGTTACGGCGATAAGAACCTACCGGATTCTTGTCGAAATTATCCTTGAAGGCTGTGATGAATGGCGGTTTGTTCTCGAAAGGATAGCCCACATTATTATATACAGGCACATCGTATCCAGCCATCTCCCAGTTGAGAGGTACCTGGAGCTCCTTCCAGGAAGAAACGTCTGCGTTGTCAGCCCAGAAATCATCCTTGTCTGGCTTGCCCTGCTTCCAGTCGGCTGTGTAGTGAAATTTCCACTTTCCGTTGAGCAGAAGGTAGTTGGCGTGCTTAGGAGTGAGCCATGGGAATTTGAAGTAATCGTCCTGCTGCATGGTGGCAGTAGAGGAATAAGGCACGAAAGTAGCGTGCGCCTTTTCCTTGCGATCCTCAAACTTAGTTTCGTCTTCTACCCATTTGTCTGTAAACGGACATACTCCTGCTTTTGCCTCAACCACTTTCTTCACTTTTTTCTTGGTGTGTCTTGGCTGTGCAATAGCTGATGCGCTGAAGAGGAAGGTCAATGCAACCGCAGCTCCCCAAAATAAATGTTTTTGTTTCATTGTCTGGTTGAATTATTAATAATTACAAGTTAGCTAGTTATGAATCTGTTTAGATTTGGTGCAAATTTACGATTAATTCCTGAAACCTCCAAATTATTTTTGTATTTTCGTATCCTGGAGGATAAAATAAACCGACCTGTATGGTTGAAATTACCCAATACGCCCTGAAAGGGCAGAAGCTCCTAGCCCAGGGCATCGCCCTGGGTAATTATGAACGCTAACCCGTCGCCCTGAAAGGGCAAAAGCTTTAAAAAAACAAGCAATAAACAAAGCTTTTGCCCTTACAGGGCGTCTTATTGATTGCTATTATACCCAGGGCGATGCCCTGGGCTAAGAACTTTTGGGCTTTCAGCCCGTTTCAACCGTACTGTTAGAAATAAACAGCCCCAGTCCTTTTGGGGGCTTCATTGATGACCGGTGCCTGCTTGCGCCTTGTAAGTATTATCGCTGTTGCTTGTAAGTACTGTCGCAGTTACATCGGTTTTATGTAAAAAGTCTTATCCTTTTCTTCCGAAATCGGCAGGAATCTCGCCCCATTTCTTCGTTTCCCATTTAAAGATAGGGACGGTTACGGGGTGGGTGCGGAGCCAATTTTCGGCACGGGCGATAATCTGATAGAGTTGTTCGGTTTGAGGAGTACGCTCCAGTTTGGTCTTGCATTGCTTCTTGTTTACCCAGAGTTGGGCATTCACGCTGTCGCTGTAGATTACCTTGTCGGTAATGCCTTTCTGGGCCATCAGAGCGAGGGCGTGGACGATGGCGAGGAACTCGCCGATGTTGTTGGTGCCGTGGATAGGACCATAGTGGAAAACCTGTGCACCAGTCTGAAGATCAATGCATTGGTATTCCATTGGACCGGGATTTCCGGAGCAGGCTGCATCCACAGCCCAGGCGTTCGCCTTCACCTCATTGGGCAAAGGCAAGACTGTATCGTTTCTCCATGAAGGAGGATTTACGGGCATGTTACTCATTTGCGTTTCTTTTATTTGATAGATGATTTGTATTTTACAGAGCCGCATACGAGAGTTCTGTATTGGTATTACTGACCTATATAAAAAAGAAATGAGCAAGCCCCAAAGTCTGGCTCTGGGGATGCTCATTATTTGTCAATAGTCAATATTCATTTTTTAAATTGTAGGTTAATTATATCTTGAGAAGTTTTTCAGGAGTGCGATACTCCTGATAACTTCTAATTACCTAAAATTTTACATTCTTTCAGGAACTTCGATGCCGAGCAGAGCCATGCCATTCTTCAGAATCTTGGCAACATTGGCTGCGAGAACCAGACGGGTAATCTTCTCTGCCTCGCTCTCAGCATTCAGAATGCTGTAGTCGTGGTAGAACTGGTTGAACTCCTTGGTCAACTCGTAGCAGTAGTTGGCAATGCCACCAGGGTTGTAGTTGTTGCCGGCATCGGCTACAGCTGCAGCGAAGTCGTTCATCTTCTGGATGAGGTCAATCTCCTTCTCGTTGATAGGAGCATCAGCGCCCAACTCTGCAGGAATCTCGATGCCCTCGGCTGCTGCCTTACGCATGATGCTGCGGATACGAGCGTAGGTGTACTGGATGAAAGGACCTGTGTTGCCGTTGAAGTCGATACTCTCCTCTGGGTTGAAGAGCATGTTCTTGCGGGCATCTACCTTGAGGATGAAGTACTTTAACGCTCCGAGACCCACGATACGTGAAATCTCCTGGCGCTCTTCCTCGCTCATGTCCTTGAACTTGCCAAGCTCAT
>ERZ773138.1274-NODE-1274-length-24692-cov-11.534887_pt1 | contig 24692 bp, 20 predicted proteins | sample MGYA00511114_ERZ773138 | MGnify/ENA primary metagenome ERZ773138 (study PRJEB29015, sample SAMEA2737805) | human gut metagenome | biome: human gut; feature: human-associated habitat; material: faeces | place: China | collected 2012 ...
TGCAGATGATGGGGATAAAAGATACTCAATTCATCATCGTAAGGCATCACAACACAGACAATCCACATTGTCATATCGTGTATAACCGCATCAATAATGAGGGCAAACTCATATCAGACAGGAATGATTACAGGCGTAATGAGCAAGTGACCAAGGCTCTAAAATCCAAGTATGGACTGACCTACGGAACGGACAAGGGCAATACTAATACTCGCAAGTTACGCAATGCAGAGCGTGCCAAATACGAGATTCACAATGTTGTCAAGGATGTCTTGAAAGCCGCAGGTAGTTGGCAGAAGTTCAAGAATGAGCTTGCAAAGCGAGGTGTTCTCTTGGAGTTTGTTTATAAGGACAAGGAGCGAACCAAGGTGCAAGGCATCCGATTCTGCAAGGATGGATATAGCTTCAAGGCTACGCAGATTAGCAGAGAATACAGCTTTGTCAAGTTGGATGCAAGACTTGGCACTGAGTATAATCGTGTATCGCCAAGAGCTGAATCTATGAAGGGAGGACAACCAAGTTGTCACCAAGTAGAACAGACTCAACCAACGGCAGAACATACCCAAGACCCTTGGAGTGGTATTTCTTCCATCGGCTTGTTCGCTCCGTCTAATGCCCAAACTTATGAGCCATTCCCAGAGGATGAATCCGCCAAGAAGAAAAAGAGAAAACGCATCAAAGGCTTCAGCCTTTGATGCAAGTTACAAACTTAAAATTAGAATCGAACATGAAAGAAGAACTATTGGAAGCCATCTATGGCACAGTTGAGAGATTGGAGCAGAAAGTCGATGAACTTTCTGCCTCACCAAAGAATACAGAGGTAGGAAGTACTCCTGTTCCTGTAAGTGTTGATACGAGCATACTTGAAAAAGCCATACTTGCTATGGCTGCAAAAGAAGGGGAAGCTATTGACATATTGGCAAGATTAAGAGAGGCAATTTGCATCTTTACCGACCTTACCAAGAAAGAAACAAGCAACGGCGAACAGCGAAGCAAAGTCTTGTTTGACACAGTTAAGCAGTTGAAGCAAGAGCAAGATGCTACTTCACAAGTAGTACACGAAAAGCTACATGCTATGGTCAACACGCCTCAGAAGAAGATTGTTATCCACCGCTTTGAACCTACCTCCAAGTATGTTCTACTTTTCATCGGTAGCTTGGTTCTATCTCTCGTTATTTCCATTTGGGGCAACCTCACCCAATGGCGAGAGCACCAAAATTGGGAGGAAGCAGACTTGAAGTATCGAGCATTGCGAATGGTACTGCCATCTGATGACCCGAATATTCGCTACATAGAAAAACACTTTTCAGTACAACGTGATGATGATACTATTAATAATGTTAGAAATCGTGTCGCTGTTTATGAGGATTCTATCCGCCGACATTATGAAATGATTGAAATGGCTGCTTACAAGGATAGCCTTGCAAAACAATTAAACAAAGAAGCTAACGACATAAAAGAAAGGCTTAAAAAGTAAAAGAGCCTATGCCTATTTTCTTCATTCTTACAATGTAATAGATTCTTAATGTTGATGCAATGATACTGTAACTAAAAAGCCGTACTTTTGCAGCCGAAGTATCCTGAATCATTCAGACTCATTCGATACTACGATGAAGAAGATGATCGTGAGTTTACTTTTCTGACGAATGCAAAGCATCTTTCTGCGTTGGATGTCGCGAATCTATATAAAAAAGATGGTTGGTCGAGCTGTTTTTCAAATGGCTAAAGCAGCATCTTAAGATAAAGAGCTTCTGGGTCACAACGGAGAATGCTGTACGCATACAGATTAGTGTTGCCATTATCACTTATTGTCTCGTGGCTATTGTGCACCATGATATGCAATTGAAACGCTCGACATATGAAGTTTTGCAGATTCTAAGCATTTCATTGACGGACAAAACCCGCCTAAGAGATCTATTTGATAAGACTATTTTCAACGATGTCAAAGAACTCGATTATTCCCTCTTTAAGGGACTAATGTCTTAAATTATATAATAAGGGGTAGACATATATATATAATATGCATACCTCTTATTATATGGTTTTGTATATGTTTGTTATACAAAATACGAATTTGTAAGTACAAACCGTTTATTATGTTGGTTATATTTCACTTTGTTAAAAATAATGCTTTATATGTGTCAAATTAACACATTGCATTGATTAACAAAAATATTTTGATTGACACATTTTGATGAAATAGTTTTTTTATTACTTTTGCAAATGAAAACTTACATGACTTGGCTTTAATAGACCTCGACCAAGCTGTGCTATTATTGTAGAGGTTGCATAAGGAGTAAAAAAATGAAGAAGTTTTTCATGGGCATGATTACCGTTATTGTGTGTGGTACTGCATTTGCCGGAAACTTAAATGAGATTAAGGCTTCAGCAGTATCAGATGATGATCTTAGCTCATCTACACCAGACAAGATTGTATCTACTTTCTATGGTTCAAAGGCTTCAACTAACGCAAACAATCCTTGCAAGGGAGCAACTATCAGAAAGTGCGGAACCATAGAGTCAAGTTTAGTGTCATTTGAAGACCAAACTTTGGTGATGCAGCAGGTAAAGGATGCTGATGGTAACACATTATTTACAAACAATTTCTTTGCTCCATCTTCCGTGTCAGAAACAAAGGCAAATATTAAGCTTGAAACAATGAAATTGGGTGGAACGTTCAAGGCAAATGTGGCAGAATGAAAATAAGGCATATTTTAGCACTCCTTTTCTTTATGTTTTGCACGACCATATTTGCACAGGGGCGTGATTATATAAATGAAATGGAGCAGAACGACTTGCAAATCAGACAGAAGCCTAACACTGAAGGGCTTCTGTCTGATTATTTGCATTCAGCAAACATTAAGGAAGATACAATTTTTGCAATTCTTTATAGTCCTGCTGAATGTTTTAGATGTGAAGCTGCAATTCCTGCATTTTATGATAAACTGAAACGCAATAATCCGAACAACAAGTTATTACTAATAACTGCATATGGGGATTCTAAAACAGCAAGTTGGTATAATTCTAAAAACAACTATAAGGCTGATTATTACATTTATGATACGAAATCAGTTTATAGCAACATCTTCAGTTTCAACTCTGAAGGAATGTACGGATTGTATATACTCAAATTAGTTCCAAAAGAAGGCGTGTTCGTCACAGGTGGACAATATACGGTCTTAGGGGCAGAGTTTGTGAAGCAGTTGGTACTTTGTAAAAAGAGAATTGCTCCTCACATGTATGAATTGGATAAGAAAGACTCATATAAAGAGGTGTCAGACCAGATTGCGATGATAAATGTTCCTATGCCAAAATGGAAACAAACGGACATCGAGGTCAACACGAAAGATGGAGTAGAAATATCATCAATATATGATATTCCCAAAATAGAGAATGGACACCTTTTTTTTAACGACATGCTGAACAATGGTATAATGCTGTTTAATAAAGAAAATGGTTTGTTTAAATTCAAGCGACTCTTCCAAGCAGACGAAGCAGAGAAAAAGAAATTTGTTTCCGTGCCAGATAAGGATTTCAGAAACTTAGTAAAACAAGGACAAGTCTTTTACATAGCATTGTCTGCAAATATGTTGGATTCTTCTCATATCGGAATTTCCTATTCCCTGCCAAAGATTCTTCGAGAAAAAGTAGGCAACGAATGGAACTTTAGCTTTTACAATGCCCCTGCTGTTTTGATACGAGACATCAACAATTATACGTCAGGCAAGATGATTTCACCAGATTTCGATTTGGAACATTCCAAGTATTTCTATCTTCACTTTGTGTTCGACTTGTTCAATAACAAATTATGGACAGGAAGCGAAAAGTTGACATGGCCTATGGATGGATTTGAGAAAGAGGATATTGTAGGACAGAAAGATTTAGACCCTTTTAATGGCAGCTTTTATAAGACCTTCAATCCAATAATAGCTTCTTTTCGTATCAATGACGGAAAGTGTGATGGACATTACGGCAAATTAGAGCGTATTCAAGAAAATAGCAGAACAGGCTATTATTATCTTAATAATGTATTCGCACATGAAGGAAAAACTTTCTTGTATGGAAATGGTTACACAGGAAAACTGTATGTGACAGATAGCCTTCATCTTGACAAATATAAGGTTTACATGGTGTTTGACACAGATACAGTTCCTATGATTGCACCAGACTCCACAAAATTTTATACGCATGAATATGGAAATCTGTATAGTTCTTACTTCACAAAGTGCATCACAACTGTAAAAATGGATAAAAGGAACATTTATTGTCTTTTAAAGCATGGTATGCCAAGGACAGACAACTTCCAAAAGGACAGATATTCCTTTGTCATCGTAAATAGAAAAAATGGGAAGACCAAGGAATATCCACTTCCGTCTGTCGCTCCTGCTGAATACAAATGTTTGGGGTATGGAATAAATGCACAGGATAAGCATTTCAACCCATTCATGTTTATCAAGAAAGATGGTAAGTACATCATTAGAATGTTGGACATTTAAGCTCCATTATAATGTGGACAATACACATTTTATCAATAAAGCCGTATCTTGCCCCAACCAGGTATTGATGCGGCTTTTTTCATTCTGTTTACAGGATTATGACATATAATCGTACCATTATAAATAGCATGTCGAATGCCAAGCATACAGATAGGATCTACTTATCAATGAAAATAGCATAATATAATTCATGAACAATTGAGAGATTGTAGCAGAATGTCAATGAATTTTTAGCCTCAAAAAATGAGGGTACGTCATGGAGTTATGACACACCCTCATAATTATAATTTTTAGTCGTATTTCACGATTATCACCCCATCATGTTTACTCCATACTGCATTAAAAGGCGTTGCAAAATCGCAATCAATTTTCCCCATAAATTCATTGTTGCTATACACATCTAATCTGATTCTGTTCTTTCGATTTTCTGAATAAGTAAAGCTAATTTCTGAATTTCTAATTTTTTCTATGCAAAGACTGTATCTTATAGTCTTAGCGCTCTTTGGATTGATTTTTATAAATTTATTCTTTGCTTTTGTCAAATATGTCCATCTATTGTTTATATATGTAAGTAAACCATAAACCTTGCCAATACTAATCTGCTTTTTACCATAATTTTCAATTGTAATTGTTACAAATGAAGGTTTTTTATCATGGACAATTGCACTGATTTTTAAAGAATCATTCAAGTATGTTTTACTTTCATTTTTAATATTATATTCTTCTTTTGAGGAAACAGAAGTAGTCCCCAATATTAGTAAAATGAAGACGAAACAACCCAATGTCAATCTATTCATAATTTAATATCTTGTTAAGCCGAAGGTCTGATTTATTAAATAAGCCTTAATACACGCTCCATAAGTGATACCATTGTATGTGATTCTCCCTAAATTAATCCCAACAGTATATCTCGTATTTGTCGCTTTTGTCAAGGCATAAACAATACCACCGCTATCACCACTATTTGAAGTATATTTTGCCAATATAACATCTTTGTAAATAGTTTTTTGTGCTGAGTTAGGAACGTCATAGCTTGCATTAAATATAGTTCCTGAACTTCTTTTAGAGACCATTCCAACCATATTTATCCAAGAGCCTTTTGGCGGTTGAGCCAAAGCTATAGAAAGTGTATCTTTTTGCAAATCTTTCATGAATTTGATTTTATTAGTTGGAGCATGTTTTTTTGATGTTATTGAACAAAATGCAGCGTCAACATAATACTCTTCCTTTGAATATAAACACTTGCCAATTTCTACGTTGGCTGAATCTTTTAAAATATCATTAACTTTTATAAAGTGACCTGCTGTGACAATGCCTATATTGCCATTTTTATCTTTAGCTCTATACCCTATAGATGCATTGTGTGTTTTGCCATCACGAATTGTCTTGATTTCACCAGCACAATCAATTCCGTCATTAAGAATGATTTTTCCGCAATTTACAAATTTGATTTTATTGCTATCGCAGATTTTTTTCTTGAATTCTTGGATTGTAGATGAATTTTTATGAAGCAACCCCACTTCTACTATATTTTCTTTTTCAGATATGCCATATATTGTCACATTTTGATATAGAAAGTTATTGCCTTCAAGTGCTTTTTGCCGAATATCCTCAACCACTTGCTGCAACTCTTTATAAGAGTATTGGCAACTTTCATAAATAGTTGAACGAGATAATGCTGCTCTAGTTTTTGGAACAGATACACCTTCTCCCTTTTTTACTAAGACTACAAGATTTCCATCATCATTTATATAGCATCCACCATAATAAGCAGGGATTTCAGCTGTGGACATACTTCTTGTTGGCGAACTATTTAATGATTTCATAAGTTCAAGATAATCTGCATAAGCATTCTCTTGAAGAGAGACCTCCTGTCCGTTTTGAACTTGTTGCGCTTCAACAGAAGCGTTCTTGTCTTGCTCTAAATCATTGTTGCAAGAATAGAATGTCAATAATCCTACTAAGCAAGCTAACATTTTTAAATACACTTTTGCTTTCATAATTAAAACGTTTTAAGTTGGAACTTATTTATACAGTAAATATCTTAAAATATTACTTAATACTCAAGTTACATATTAATTTCATGTAAGCTACTAGCAAAGTTAGTATTTTATTTTTGGAATCTATTATTTTGATAGAAGTAAAAATCACTATCGAACAACTTTTTAACAATTAAACATGTTTTAGTTACATATGGAGAAGCATAATCTTGCGAGATTTTCACCAAAAGCTCTACCTTGACTAACTTTTCTCAAAAAGTTTTAATTTTGATATTTTCTTTATTATAAATCATGGAAAATTTAGAAAAATATCGTATCTTTGCCCCCGAATTGAGGCGTTCTTTGCATATTGCAAAATACAGAAACGAGCAGAAGTCCGCTCGTTTCCATATTGTTACCTATATTATGTAGGCAAACGCCCAACTTCTTGATATTCAATCAAAGTCCAAATTAGAGCGAGTTAGATTCGTTAACTTTTTAGCCCATTTTCTATCTTTTTTGCGCCTAAACGGCTCAAAACAGAGACTTTTAAATCTTCTTCTTATAGCAGCGATGACGGCGATGCTGTTCGCTCTCCAGATACTGCCACTGGCTCTGAACACCGGTATTGGTCTCCATCTGCGGCATTGCCTCAGCCCATTTAAAGCCATAACGGTGATACTGCTCTATCAGATCGGCAAAAATAAGCGCGTTGGCTCCCTTCTTGCGATATTCCGGAAGAACACCAATCAAAAGCAAATCTACCGTATCCGTCTTGTGCCACTTCAGAACCTTCAGCACCTTCAGCCAACCCGTAGGGAAAAGCTTGCCATCGCCTATCTCGCGCAGCGCATCGGTAAACGAAGGGAAGGAAACACCAAAGGCTACCAGCTTGTTGCCAGCGTTGCCATCTACCACACCCGTTACCAGGTTCAAGTCAGCCTTCTTGATATAAGTATTTACATATTCATCTATCTGCTTCTCCGTAAGCTGCTGGAAATCATAGAGATTCTTATAAGTTTCGTTCACTATTTCGAACACTTTCCTGCCCATTCCTCCCGAGGTCAGTTCCCGGCGGGTAAACTTATGAACCTGCAGATTATATCGGCTCTCTATCATCTGGGCAGTCTTGGCAAACTTAGCCGGCGTCACTTCCGGAATCCTGATGCGGTACTCCAGCCAGTCGTTATCCTTCTCATAGAGCGAATAACTCTCCAGATGCGTCTTATAATAAGGATAATTGTAATTGATATACATCGTAGACTTCCGGTCGAAGCCCTCGATGAGCAAGCCCTCACGGTCCATATCCGTAAATCCGAGCGGACCTACGCATTCGTTCATTCCCCTGCTCTTGCCCCAGTTTTCTACCGCGCGCAACAAGGCACAGGAAACCGCTACATTATCCACGAAATCGAACCAGCCGAAGCGAACCTGCTTCTTGTTCCACTCTTCGTTGGCACGATGGTTGATAATGGCAGCAATTCTACCTACGATACGAGCCTCGCTGTCAACCGCCAGGAAGTATTGAGCTTCACAGAATTCAAAGGCAGGATTCTTCTTTGGGTCCAGCGTATTCATCTCGTCAAAACGCAAAAAAGGAATGGCAAACTTATGGTCTCTGTAGAGATCATAATGAAACTGAATGAAGGTTTTCAGCCCTTTTTTAGTCGTTATCGGTATGATTCTTATCTCATCATTCATTAGTATATTGTTTTATGTATATATATCCAATTACGGTGCAAAAATACAATAAATTTATGAATAATACAACTCTTTTCTTATAAATTTATAAAAGTTGGTTCATAATTGTCCAACTTTGTGGATATTTATGTACCTTTGCAGGTTGAAATGCCCCAAAAGAGCATCATAAAGTTATGAAGAAAGAGAAAAGAGACAACTATACGTTCCTCACACATGCCCCTGTGCATCATGTGATTTTCACGATGGCCATACCAACGATTATCAGTATGCTGTCGACGAGCATGTACAACCTCGCCGACACCTATTTCGTGGGCAGCATCAACACGCAGAGTGTGGCAGCGGTAGGCGTTTCCTTTGCAGCAATGGCTGTGATTCAAGCGATAGGTTTCTTCTTCGGTCACGGAGCGGGCAATTATGTTTCGCGACAGTTGGGCGCCAAGCATACGGAAGAGGCACAGAAAATGGCAACCACGGGCTTTGTGCTGAGTTTTCTTACCGGTCTTCTCATCGCCATCCTGGGTCATGTGTTCCTCACACCGCTCTGTCTTCTGATGGGTTCTACGTCCACCATTCTTCCTTATACAGAGCGTTATCTGGGCATTATCCTGCTGGGTGCTCCCTTTATGACCACATCGCTTACGCTGAATAATCTGATGCGCTTTCAGGGCAATACGATGTATGCGATGAAGGGCATCATGTCGGGTGTGCTGCTCAATCTGATTCTGGCTCCTCTGCTCATCCTCTACTTCCAGCTGGGCATTACCGGAGCCGCCGTAGCCACCCTCATCAGCCAGTGTTTCGGCTGCGCCATGCTCTTTTGGATGACGCATAAAGGCGAGAACATCCGCATCCATCTCAGCAATTTCACCCCTACCCGCGCCTTTGCCAAGGAGATTATCTTCGGCGGAACCCCTTCGCTGTCAAGACAGGGACTGGGAAGTATCGCTACGCTGATGCTCAATGTGGCAGCAGGTGCGTTTGGCGATGCAGCCATTGCGGGCATGAGCATCGTTACCCGCATCTCCTTCTTTACCTATGCGATGGTCATCGGTCTGGGTCAGGGATTCCAGCCGCTCTGCGGATTCTGCTACGGCGCCAAACTCTATGGGCGCGTAAAGGAAGCCTTCTTTTTCTGCATTAAATGCGGCACGGTTTTCCTCAGCGTCTGTGCCCTTCTCGGCTTCATCTTCTCAACTTCCATCATCAGCATCTTCCGCGATGATGCAGCGGTTGTAGCCGTAGGTTCGGTGGCTTTGCGATGGCAGGTGCTCAGTTTTCCGCTCGTAGCCAGCATCGTGCTCACCAACATGCTGATGCAGACCATCCGTAAACCGGTGAGAGCCAACATCGTAGCGGCAGCACGCAGCGGACTTTTCTTCATTCCGCTCATCTTCATCCTCCCCTATTTCTTCGGACTGCTGGGCGTGGAGATGTGTCAGATGTGGGCAGATTGCTGTTCGTTTGCCGTTGCGGTTCCGATAGCCTGGAGCGCTTTTAGGGATATGAGAAGAGAGCAGATGGAACTTGGGTAAAGCCACTAGAAGATAAGAAGATACTAGAAGATAAGAGAAAATACTTGAGATAAGAGAAATGGAGAAGACTTATTACATAGGCCTGGACGTTGGCTCTACGACAGCCAAGATAGCCGTTATCGACAGCGATAACCAGGTAATTTACTCAAAATACGAACGCCACAACGCCCGTGTCAACGAACTTGTGTCGCAATATTTCGATGAGATTTTAGCCCTTACCGGCGATGCAGAGGCAAGAATCTGCGTAACGGGAAGCGTAGGAATGGCTACTGCCGAACAGCTCCAGGCGGAGTTTGTACAGGAGGTGGTGGCTGCATCAGTCTATGCCCGTACTGCCCATCCTGAGGCGAAGGCGCTCATCGATATTGGTGGCGAGGATGCGAAGGTTATCTTCTTCAAGAAAAACGGAAATATGGAACTGCGCATGAACGGCAACTGTGCCGGCGGAACGGGCGCTTTCATCGACCAGATGAGTGTGCTGATGGGCGTAGAGAACCAGAAGATGAGCGAGTTGGCGATGAAGGCAGAGCACGTTTATCCGATGGCTGCCCGCTGCGGCGTGTTCGCCAAGACCGACATCCAGAACCTGATGGCGCGCAATCTGCCCGAAGCAGATATTGCAGCCAGCATCTTCCATTCCATCACCGTACAGACGGTGGTTACGCTTTCTCACGGCATCAGCTTCGAGGCTCCTATCCTGCTCTGCGGCGGTCCGCTGACCTTTCTTCCGGCTCTCCGCAAGGCTTTCTGCGATTATCTCCATCTCTCACCAAACGATTTCATCGTATCAGAAAACAGCAATCTCATTCCGGCTCTGGGCTGTGCTTACCGGGCTAAATCGGCAGATTCTGCAGCCTCAGTATCTGTTCTCAGAAGCCGGATGAAAAAAGAAATACAAACGGAATGGACCAGCAGTCTGCTGCCTCTGTTCAAAAACGAGAAAGAGCACCAGGAATGGCTCAAATCAAAGGCGAAATTCGCTACCGAAACCCAACCGCTGAATAAAGGAAAACAGCAGGTTGTGATTGGTATTGACTCGGGCTCTACTACGACGAAGATTGTTGCGGTAAGGGTGAATGCGGAGACACCTGCGGGAGATATTGTCTTTACCAATTACCGCCTGAATCTGGGAAATCCGATCAAGGCAGTAGCGGATGGACTGAACACCCTGAAGCAGGAAGCTGCATTGCGAGGCGCTGAACTGGAAATCGTAGGCTCCTGCTCTACAGGTTACGGCGAAGAACTCATCAAGGCGGCTTTCGGGCTCGACAGCGGCATTATCGAAACAATGGCGCACGAAAGAGCGGCTGCCTCACTCATGCCTGACGTGAGTTTTATCCTGGACATCGGCGGACAGGACATGAAGGCTATCTTCGTGGAGAAAGGGGCTGTGGTGCGCATGGAACTCAACGAGGCGTGCAGTTCGGGCTGCGGAACATTCATCCAGACCTTTGCCAACAATATGGGTTATTCTGTAGGCGATTTTGCCCAACTCGCCTGCCAGTCGAAGGCTCCCTGCGACCTGGGAACCCGCTGCACCGTCTTCATGAACTCGAAGGTGAAGCAGGTGCTCAGAGAGGGCGCATCTGTAGCTGATATTTCTGCCGGAATCTCTTATTCGGTCATCAAGAACTGTCTTTATAAGGTATTGAAACTCCATGGTAATGAGAACCTTGGAGGCAAAATCGTTGTGCAGGGTGGTACGATGAGAAACGATGCGGTGGTAAGAGCATTTGAGTTGCTCACCCATACCGAAGTGGCACGAAGCAACATGCCGGAACTGATGGGCGCCTACGGTTGTGCCCTTCATGCGGCGGCAGATTACAAGCATCGCACATCTGCAGAAGACGAGCACCCTGCCTCATCAAGATCCATCGATGATCTCCAGAATCTGGCTCATTTTGAAACCAAACAACTGCAATGCAAAGGCTGCGAAAACCATTGTTATGTTTCCCGCTACACCTTTGCCGGCGGCAACCGATTCTACTCCGGAAACAAGTGTGAGCGTGTGTTTAACAACAAGGGAGCAAACGGGATAAAAGGCAAAAACATCTACGAATACAAATATAGTTTACTATTTGATAGAGAAGAAGTTAACCCACTTGAAGTTGCAAAACACAACGTCAAAGTAGGCATTCCTCGCATCCTCAACATGTACGAGGAATATCCGTTCTGGAATGCGCTGCTCCGGGCAGCAGGATTGGGCGTGATTCTCTCTTCCGATTCCACTTTCAGCCAGTATGAAGGAGCCTTGAATACGGTGATGAGCGACAATATCTGCTTCCCGGCTAAACTGGCTCACAGTCATCTGAAGGAACTCAACGAGAACCCGAAAGTAGACCGCATCCTCATGCCATACGTGGTTTATGAACATAATGACGACCCGAAAAATACGCTGAACAGTTTCAACTGTCCGGTCGTTTCGGGCTACAGCGATGTCATCAAGTCGGTCATCAATCTGAAGAAACCGATCGATACGCCCGTCATCAACTTTGCCCAGCCTAAGGCGCTGGAAAAGCAGATTACCGATTATCTCAAGCAACTGGGAGTAAGCAAGAAGACTGCCCGTAAAGCGCTGAGAGAGGCCCTCTATGCTCAGGCAGTATATGCAGCTGAGATTAAGAAACAGGGCTGGGAGATTCTGAAGTCAAACAAGGGACTTACGATTCTGCTGGCGGGCCGTCCTTATCATACAGACCCGCTGATTCAGCACAAGCTGAGCGAGATGATAGCCAATCTGGGAGTCAACGTCATCAGCGAAGACATCGCCCGGGGTAATCTCTTTGCAGATTTCAAAGACTTCAATTTGGAGGATCTGGCGGCAGAAAGAAATGAGGCAGCATTAGCCAGCCAGGACAACAACGAAGCATACAACTGTCAGCCAGAGACTTATCTCGTGAAGCAATGGGCGTATATGAACCGCATTCTGAAGGCAGCGCAATGGGCTGCAGAACAGGGCGATGAGGTTCATTTCGTCCAGATGACCAGCTTCGGCTGCGGTCCTGACAGTTTTATCCAGGACGAGATTCGCGACATCATGAAGCGCCACAACAAGCCTTTCACGCTGTTGAAGATAGATGATGTGAGCAATATCGGCTCACTGAAACTCCGTGTCCGCTCGCTCATAGAAAGCCTGAAGGGAGTAAAGGAAGTGAAGAGTGAAGAACGAAGAGTGAAGAAACAATGTTCGGCGGCCGAAGGGAAAGCCAATTCAACACTCAACACTCAACATTTACAACAGACCAAGGTATTCACCAAGCAGGACATTCATCGCAAGATTCTCGCTCCTTTCATGACCGAATACCTCACCCCTATCATTCCGCCTATCCTGAAACTGATAGGCTATGATGTTGAGGTTCTTCCGATGAGCAATGAGGTAAGCGCCGAACTCGGCTTGAAGTTTGCCAACAACGAAGTCTGCTATCCGGCTACACTCATCGTCGGCGACATCATCAAAGCCTTGAAATCAGGCAGATACGACCTGAACAATACAGCAGTAGTGATGAGTCAAACGGGCGGCCAGTGTCGCGCAACCAACTACGCTGGTCTCATCAAGCGTGCGATGATTTCCAATGGATTCCAGGACATTCCGCTGCTCACACTCGGTGTAACAGCCTCAACAGGCGAAGCATCAGGCTCAACAGACGACAAGCAAGACTATAACGAGCAGGACGGTTTCAATGTGCCTTGGCTGAAATACAGTCAGATTATCGTTACCGCCATTTTCTATGGCGATGCAATCAACGAGATGTACAATGCCTGCATCGTAAGAGAGCGTAAACCGGGCATTGCCAGAGAGTTGCGCGATAAATACATGCAGCTGAAAGACGGACCTATCGCCCAGAATTCAGCCAAAGGACTCATCCGACTCCTGGAACAGGCAGCCGAAGAATTCAACCAGATGACCCTCGACAGAGAACTGCCGAAGGTAGGAATCGTAGGCGAAATCTTCCTGAAGTTCAATCCTTTCGCCCACCAGTTCCTGGAGCAGAACATCATCTCGCGCGGCATTGAGGTGGTTCCGCCTCTGCTTGCCCCATTCTTCCTGCAGGAATTTGTGAACGTGGAGATACAGAAACACATGCGGCTGAGTTGCACCAAAGTGCCCGATTTCATCATCAAGGGCGCTTATCAGGCGCTGATAGGCAGAAGATTGCGCCAGGTAAACAAGGCAGCCGGCAAGTTCCGCTACTTCCGTCCGTTCACCAATATCTATGATGATGCGAAGGACGTACAGGGACTGGTTTCGCTCGCAGCCCAGTTTGGCGAAGGCTGGCTTCTGCCTGCCGACATCGTAGGTTACATCCGTGATGGTGTAAACAACATCATCTCGCTCCAGCCTTTCGGTTGCATCGCTAACCACGTGATTTCCAAGGGCATCGAGAAACGTCTCCACGACCGTTTCCCAATGCTCAACCTCGTATCGCTCGACTTCGATTCCGGTGTTTCAGAGGTAAACGTCACCAACCGACTGCTCCTCTTCCTAGACAGCATCGCAAAATAAGACAAGCCAGACCCATGTACGGCAAAACACCGTATATGGGTCTTTCCGTCTTTCATCCCTCAAAAAATCACTCTAAAAAATACAAAAAACCGTAGCTATTTCTTTGTCATTCAAGAAAATAATCGTATCTTTGCACTCAAATTTTATTGAGACATTAAGAAAATGAGTAAAGATACATTAACTCATCAGCTGACAGAGACCATCGAGGAGCTTTCGAGCGCCGAATCTTTGAAGGGTCTCTTCCATCAGCATCGAGACGGGAATCCACTTCCTTCGGGCAAGGCGCTCGAAGAAATCATCAGTTTGTCCCGTTCTATCCTCTTTCCGGGATATTTCGGCAATTCTTCGGTAAATATCTCAACCATCAAATATCATATTGGAGTAAGAGTAGAGAAACTCTATGAGATGCTGTCAGAGCAGATTCTCGCCGGTCTCTGCTTCGCCAACGACTGTGAAACGGAAACCCAGGCTGAACTGCAGCACCAGCGTGCCAAGGCAGGCGTGATTGCAGCCAAGGCAATCATGGAATTCCCGAGACTGCGCAAGATTCTGGCTACTGATGTAGAGGCTGCCTACGAGGGCGACCCGGCTGCCATGAGCCACGGAGAAATCATCTCTTGCTACCCGGTCATCAAGGCGATTACCAACTACCGCATCGCTCACGTGCTGCACGAACTGGGAGTGCCGCTCATTCCGAGAATGATGACCGAACTGGCGCATTCGGAAACCGGTATTGATATCAACCCGGGTGCAGTGATCGGTGAATACTTCTTTATTGACCATGGTACCGGTATTGTTATCGGCGAAACAACAGAGATTGGCGATCATGTCAAGATCTATCAAGGTGTAACACTCGGTGCTTTATCGACACGCAGCGGACAGCTTCTTCGCGATGTAAAACGTCACCCAACGATTGAGGATAATGTAACGATCTACTCCAGTGCTTCTATTCTTGGTGGCGAAACTGTGATCGGCAAAGGTTCTGTGATCGGTGGTAATGCATTTATCACTTCTTCTGTTGCACCGGGCACGCGCGTCAGCGTCAGCAGTCCGGAACTCACCTTCACCGAAAAAAGAGAAAAGAAACCGGGAGACTTATTTGACTAAAATAATAAAGGCGGCGTATTACTGTTTTCACACTACAAAACAGTAACACGCCTATTAATCCAAAGAGATCGGCTCTGATTTTTACGTCAGAACCGATCTCTTTCTTTTCATCATTAATATTATCACGCTGCATCACGAAGCTCTCCGCTCTTTCATGCAAAGCTATATAGACCTTTTTAGATAACTTCTTTGATCGCTGCCATCAATTCCTCATACGTCTCATATGCCGGAAGTTGTGGATACTCTTTCTTTATCGCATCCGTACTCTTGAACAAAAATCCCGCCTTACTTGCCAGGATCATGCCAAGATCATTATGACTGTCACCGCTTGCAATCGTATCATATCCGATAGATTGCAATGCTTTCACTGTTGTCAACTTAGACTGCTCACAACGCATCTTAAATCCTGTAATCTCTCCGTCCTCTGCAACAATGAGTTCATTACAGAAAATGGTCGGATAACCAAGTTTCTTCATAAGTGGTCCTGCAAACTGTGAAAACGTATCACTGATAATAATAACCTGTGTCAGGCTGCGAAGCTCGTCCAAGAACTCTTTCGCACCCGGCAGCGGATCAATGCCCGCAATCGTCTCCTGAATTTCTTTCAGACCAAGTCCATGCTCACGAAGAATATCTAATCGGTAATTCATCAGCTTATCATAATCCGGCTCATCTCTGGTCGTTCTTTTTAACTCCGGAATACCGGTTGCCTCACTAAATGCGATCCAAATCTCCGGTACCAACACACCCTCTAAATCTAAACATACAATTTCCATGATCTTCCTCCTGTATTTTCTGTCATTACAATAATTTTAGTATATGATGTCCTCATCCGCAAGTATTGTTTTTCTATTTTTTACTTTTTAAGCTTCGCCCCTGCGTTGATGATAGCATGCTTCGCTAATACTTCAAGTACATCAAGACAATCGTTTTCCAACAATTCCTTAGTACGTACATGCTGTGCAAGCTCCGGCTCACGCTTTAATAACGGCAGTTCCGTGCATCCTAGTACAAGACAGTCTGCTCCGCTGGCCAACATATTTTCCGCAATCTGCTCAAATTCCGACAAGTCCGCAGGTCTTCCGGCTTTGATCTGCTTATAAATAATGTACATCAGTCGCTCTCTGCTGTCTGAATCCGGCAATAAGACCTCGATTCCCCGATCACGGATCGCCTGTGCCAAAACTCCGCTCTGATGAACTCCGGTCGTTGCTAAGATCCCTACCTTGCGTGCACCACGAACTGCGAGCTGCTCCGCCGTCTCCTCCACGAGATTGACAATGGGAATGTCTACTGCCTGTGTCAACTGTTCGTAAAAATAATGTGCCGTCACACAGGGAATCGTCAAAAAATCTGCTCCGGCATTCTGCAAACTGCGGGCTGTCTCTACCAGCAATGGAAGCGGACTTTGCGTGCTCTTGCCTGTTATATATGCCGTACGATCCGGACTGTCTGAAATACTTTGCAACAATATACGGGGATGCCCCTGATCAACCATCGTGTCAACCATTCGTGTAAGCAACTCCAAATAATATACCGTCGCCATCGGACCGAGGCCCCCAATGATCCCTATTTTCTTCATACCAATCACTCATGCCTTTCTAATCCCGCAAACTTTGGGCCACAGGCACAAATTTGCCATATGAAAAAACTGTACTATATGCTTTTTCATATTATTTCGAGGCAAAATAACGAATTGCACTCACTTTATTTCCATTCAACATGATCTGCAGCTTGCTGCTTCCCTTTTTGAACGTATACACGCCGAATCTTGCCTTTGCTTTTCCGTACTTTTTGGTGACAGCTTTCAGAGAACTGCCAATGCGGATCCCTTCTTTTGTCACTGCCTTATTGCTGCGAAAACGGATCTCACTGACATATTCTGCACCATTGTTGGTTTTCGAATATGTTTTGAGCTGAAAATCCTTATAGGTATATGTACGATCTTTTCCCTTATAAGCACAACTCTTCTTCACTGTTTTTTTAGATGGTTTGCCGGCCTTTTTGATCAGCTTTTTGGCTGCACCGTTCATCGTAACGGATACCCCTTTGTACTTAAAAACATATCCCTTAGATTTTGCACTGGCTGGCATCGACACGCCTCCTATAGCAACCACTGCCGTTAGACATACTACTGCCAATTTACTCACAATACTTTTTTTCATATTCATCTTCCTTTCCATTCCCAATAACTATGGATCTTACCATATCCGTTAAGTTCCTTTTGTTACATTAATAGCTGCGGATCTCGCCATAACGGTCAAGTTCCTTTTGCTGTGCACGAATCATATTGTCGTGAATACGACACTTTTCATCATACACCTTTGCCAATGTTTTGTCACCTCGATGATCTTTGATCCCATAATCCTTGGCCAAAACATTTCCAAGATATTTGGATAACTTTTCTGCACCACTTAAATTCATATGCAGACCACCATCGTAAGTATCTGTCTCATAATCTATGCCGGTTTCTTTCAGCAATTCATAAAAGTTAATATATGGCAGTTTATTCTTCTTCGCATATTCTACAACCTGTGCATCCTCCGAATCATACCACTGTGGTGCCAAACTCGGTGCCTTGATAAGGACCAGTTGTATATTATTCCTTTTGCAAAGTGCTGTCATCTTATCCAAATATTGCATTGGATATTTACCAAAGACTACGCCGCCGTCAGCCGAATCATCTTCTTTCTCAGTTGTTCCGGCTTCCTGCTCATCAACGGCATCCCATGGATCCGAACTATCCGTCTCCTCGGCATCATCCTCCGGAATATCATCCCACGGATCATAAACATCATCCTCCGCACTGCCGTCTTCCTCTTCACCAGCTGTATCTGCACCACTCATGTCCTCTCCGGCGCTGTTTTTCGTGGAATTCTGTTTCCCCAGCAGCCAAGTTGGATCTGCGACATCCGACTCACTTGCCGGAAGTACGTCGATACGCATATAATAACCGTTGTGCGTTACCTTTCTGGCACTCGCAAAATACGTAAGATCACTACGCGATAATGATGTGATCCTGGAATGATAACGCAGGATCGGAAAGATATAATCCAACATATTCTCCCCTTTACACATAGAAGCATTGATCGCATTCCATTTCGTTTTAGACCATTTCATGCCATCTAACGTCATACGGTTATACTCTTCTTTCTGCGGCTCTCCATGTGTCAATGCCTGCACATTATAAACAACCAGTTTTGGCTTTTCATATTTCAGAGTATCCTCTAACATATAATAAGACTGCCATGTGAGCTGCTGTGCATTGCCGCGAATATAACTGGTAATTCCGTAATTTTTCCACAAATAGATCGGATCGAAATTCTCATAGACTTCACAGTCACCTATCATGAGTACATCATGCTTTGTCGTCTCCTGATAGTATTCCGCCGTAAAATTCCCCTCCAAAATATCATCGGCATATTTTGGCTGCACCAGACGCTGCAATACTGCAAATAGCAAGACAACGACTGCAGCGGAAAATATCCCGACTGCTATTTTCTTTCCTCGTTTCACTCTAATCTGCCATTCCTTTCCGGGTCCGCACACATTAAAACGCAGACACAATTGTTCTTCCAACGGTCAGACCTGCTTAAGGAATACCGTTTCTCCCTTGAAGTTAAAATTGATTGTAAATAAACTGCTGTGCCTCAAATCCTACGCCATAACTTCCCAGCAAAAGTACTGCAAAGAATAAGAGGACAAACAAACCATATCGAATGACATAAGGTTTTTGTGAAATCTTTTCACGCACGCTTCCATTTCTGCCACACATACTGACCGTAAACATTGCGACCACGCCAAATGCTACAATGCAGTAATCCTGCACCGATAATCCCAGATCAAGCAATTCCTTACCGGTAACTTTCGATAGATCGAACTGCGTAAACATATGTATAAACTGCCGAATCGCCCCGCGCACACTGGCGTAAGTATCAAACAGGCGAATACAGCACATCATCAAAAAGGTCCGGATCACCTGAAACGCACGATATCCCCAACTGTTTCCTAATTTCGGAAATCTGTGGTGAAATTTATTATATAATGGCGTGCATTCTTCAGAGATCAGAATGATCACACCATTTACCAGTCCCCAAGCAACAAAATGCCACGCTGCACCGTGCCAAATACCGGTCGCAAACCAGGTAACCATTGTCGAAATATATACTGCAACGCGTCTTGCACCTGCCATGCCAAAATGTTTTTTGGTCGTCGAGGTCAGCTTTTTGAGCGGTTTGCTGATACTCATCGGATAAAAAACATAATCACGGAACCACGTTCCCATCGTGATATGCCATCTGCGCCAATATTCCGCAATATTCTTTGAAAAGAAGGGACGGATAAAGTTCTCTTCCACATGTATGCCAAAAAATTGTGCAATACCGATCGTAATATCAATACCACCCGTAAAGTCCGCATACAACTGTGCTGCATAAAATAACATCCCGATAAGCACATAAGCCCCGGTATAATATTCCGAATCTCCCATCAGCATGCTGATCGCACCACTTAAGCGATCTGCGATCACCAGTTTCTTAAAATATCCCCACAAAATACGTTCTAAGCTAAAGCGAACCTGCTTGCCATCAAAGGAATGTTTTGCATAAAGTGTCTGTGACAGATCCCCATAACGACTGATCGGTCCTTGGATCAACTGTGGAAAAAAAGACACAAACAGTATAAAACGCGGCAGATTTTTCTGTGCGCTGCATTTGCCCCAATATACATCCAGCAGATATGCAACTGCCTGAAACGTATAAAAAGAGATTCCTAACGGCAGGATCAGATCCGCATAAGGCAACTCTGTTCTGCCGGCTGCATCCAAAACGGTATTTACATTGTCGATCACAAAATTGGTGTACTTCAATACAGCAAGTATGCCTAAATTAAAGAGCAGACATACAAGCATGATGCGTTTTTTCTTGCCACCGATCTTTGCCTTGACCGCCTTCTTCTCGTCTCTGGACGGTTTCTCTATCTTTCCTGCTTTAATTTCAGCCTGGTATGACTGCCACTGTCCTTCCTGTCGATCAATACAAACACCGGCAAACCATACCGTCACTGACGTTGCCAGAATAAACAACGGATAAAATGCTCCCGCAGAATAATAAAACAAAAAGTTTGCGATCAATAATAGGATCCACTGAAACCGCTTAGGAATGACATAATATACCGCAAACAATACCAGCAAAAACAGGATAAACTCGTATGAAATAAACAAAACGCTACTTTCCTCCCACCACAGCTTATTCTTCTAACAGGCGAGCAATCATATCGGCAAGACTGTCAACGGAATTGAAATTTTCAGCAATAAAATCTTTCGCTGTAATATCAACATCAAATTCTTCTCCAAGCTCTGTCACCAACGTGACAAGATCAAAAGAATCCAGTATTTTGTCTTCTACCATTTTATCTTCTGCTTCAAAATCAATATCCTCATGAAGTTCCTTTAAGATTGCTAAAACTCCTTCTCTGATCTCCTCTACATCCATTTCATTGTCCTCCATCTTATTATTATAGTTTTAACTGCGTTTCACAGATCTTCGTTTCTGAGCCGCATAAATTTCCTGCATCTTCAAACGATCCATTTTGCCGTTCGGCGTAAGCGGTAATGTCTCCAACCTCACGATCGCATTTGGGATCATATAACGTGGCAGCCGTTCCTTGAGTTCCACTGTCAACGCCCTCTTGTCAATATCTCCCACATAAAAGAGAACGATTTTCTTTGTCTCCTGTATAAAAATACAGCAACAGGTCTTGATCCCCTCTATCAGATCAACATCTGACTCGATCTCGCCAAGTTCTATTCGGTGCCCCATGTGTTTGATCTGATAATCTTTGCGCGATACAAAGATCAAATCTCCTGCTTCATTCTTCCTTCCTAAATCCCCGGTATGATAAATGCGGTCCGGAAAATATGGATTTAACGGATTCTGTGTAAAGACTTCCGCTGTTTTTTCCGGATTGTTGTAATAACCATGTGTGAGGCAAGTTCCGTGAATACAAATCTCCCCTGTCTCACCATCTTTCACCGGTTCGCCCTGCTCATTCAGCAACAAAATCTGTGTATTTTTGAACGGACGCCCGATAGGGATCACTTCTTTCTCCTCAAATACATGTGCTGCATGATAATAACAGCTCATACCGGTCGCTTCCGTCGGTCCATATAAATTAAAAAACTCTGCATCCGGAATTGTCATTTTCCATAAATTAAACTGTTTGACCGGGAACACTTCACTGCCAAACGCAATGGTATGTAAATACTTAGGTGTCACTGTATCGAATGTACCAAATGCCGAGATCATTGTCAATGCCGAAACAACCCAGCATATCGTATTGATCTCATGGTCATTCAGAAACTCCACCAACTTGACCGGGAACATAAAACAGCTCTTAGGAATAAGCCAAGTAGTTGCTCCATATTTCAAGGTTGGATATATTTCTTTCATACACGCATCCAAATACAGCGGCGTCTGATTTCCAAAAACGGTACTTTCGTTAAAACCTAATACCTCAGATAAGCTTTCAATGTAATCGATCACACCACGATGATACCCCACAACACCTTTCGGGACACCTGTTGATCCGGAAGTAAATAACACATAGATCGGATCAATATCCAGTGCACCCTCCCGGATCTTAGCCAACACTTCTTCATCCATCTCAGTCTTACTGCAGGTTTCGTATGGCAAAGCCGTTCCTTCAAAGCCAAGCGCAGCAATCTTATCCTTCGTACTCTCATCATAGATCAAATAATTTGCATCTGTATTTTCCAAGATCAATTGCATACGTCTTCGCGGCATCTCTTCATCGATCGGAACATAGTAACATCCCGCGTAGATCACTCCGAAAAAAGCGGCGATCGTCTGCGGACATTTTTTCATATATACGACAACCGGCTCACGATATGCCCCCTGTCTGCTTAGCTCAGTTCCAATACTTTTGGCCTGTTCGGACACCTGTATAAAAGATAATGCACTTTCTTCATCTACAAAAGCAGTCTTATCCGGTACTCTATCCACTGTATTTTCCAAGTACTCCAGCACATTTGTCTGCATATGTATCCCCCTGTTAGTGTGTTTGCTTTAATATATCTCCACGTCTTAACACTTTTAAGATCTTTTTGATCGCGAAACGCGGACTGCGCTGCATCAAACTGTCCCATTGTTCCATATTTTCATCCGAATTTTCAATCTCACGAACATACCAGTGCGCCAGCTCTGCTTTATCATCGATCGTAAGCATATCATCATTTTCCATCCAGCGCATAAACCAAAGCTCACGAATGATCAGAACATTCACTACAGCCATTTTGCATTTAGCAAGCAGCTGTTCATCGTATGCACTGGTGCAGCAGTACACATATAGGAAATAAACCAGCATCTGCTCTAACTCGATCTCATCTTCCTGCTCCGTATATTCTGCCATACGGCCTCTGGACTCTTCTCGAGACATTTCTTCCCTGATATTTAATATACTCTGTAAAAGCGGCGGCCATTCAGGATTCAGTGCTTCCATCGTACTCAACGCAAAAAGCATATCTGTCATGATCGTTGACACCGGCTCCTCATTTTCCTGTCTAAAATATTTTTCATCATAAATAATCTCATCAAGCCTTTTTTCTATCTTTTCATAGGCAGTATCCTCACAATATGCTTTACGGATCTTGCGCAGTTGATGTTTCTCCCGATCTGTAAAATTCGGAAAAAAAGGAAGATTTTTCAATGGAAAAGAAGTGTGCTTACGTTCGGCACGATGATGGATCCGACTCTCCACATCGTGTGCCATTCCAAGTATCATTACCATTCGCTGGTTCATGCTGAATTTACGATCTTGTGCTATTGATAACAATGTGTCTCTGGTCGGCACCAATTCTGCAAACAGTTTGTGGTCAAAAAACGGATCCCACTCTTTGCGGGCATGCACTTCATAACAATCAATGTTTACCGGCTCTTTACGCTCCAGCAGTTGTTTGCATGCGATCGGACACGTCATGGCTAACGAGCGTTCCCTCACATTTGGATATACTTCCTCGTGGCGCGGATGTGTATGGCATGTCTCACATAGCGCATTTTCGCCGAGTTCTAATACAATGTCACATAAATTGTCCTCATTTAAAAATTCACAACGATTATCCTCTCCATGCGGACAAATACGTCCTGTTGAAAAATCAATCTTTTCTGCCATACGTTTTCCTAACGGTCCTTGTACATGCCGATACTTCTTTAATGTATCCGGATCCACAACGATCTGCCAGCGAATACAGCAGCTATCCGGGCACTCATGTCCCGGAACACATTCAAAATCATCAAAATAATCAGGATAATAATATTTCATCGCAATAGCCATACCTTTCTTCTGCTCTGCAGGTTTTTCCAATCAGAATCCCATTCTTGCAGGCATCAATATATACTGTAATACATATAAAATCAACAAATGCACCGGATAAAACCAGTAAAAAACTGTACGATTTCCTCTGCCTCGTTCGCCATTATACCACTGTATACACAAAAGTGCTACCAGCGAAGCCGGCTGCCAAAAAAGCAGCACTGCAGCTGCCAGATTCCTTTTTGTTTTTTGGTCATGAAAGACATAGAATACTACAATCAGCAAAATGCCATACCACGAGTAATCCACCCGCAGCAAATATGCTGCAGCGCAGCCGAATAATACGATTCCGTACATCGGAATGCTCCAAAGTTCTACTTTGGTGAGCATCCACATGACCAACAATCCGATTACAAACGTAAATAATACGTTCTGTCCATCCAGCTTAACAATCTTTCCATAAATTGCCAAATCATATGGTATCTCCGCCAAAAAGGCAAATCCAAGCATTCTTTGAACGTACTTGCGCAAATTACCTGTATGATAAAATCCTTCCACCAACAAAAAACAAAATAAAGGAAATGAAAGCCGCCCTATATAGCGGCTAAGCGAATACACTGACAACAGTGCATGGCTGCCATACGATAAATAAATCACTCCGATATGATCGATAAGCATCGACAATAAGGCGATCCACTTCAAAGTATTTCCATCCCATCCACGATGGTTGCCCGTGTTCATTCAATCCTTCCCTTTCCTTTAACTCATAAACTCATACTTCCCATACCGCAAATTCGCCACGACCACATATTGCTTATTATGTCGGCAATAAACAAAAAATTTTGCAACCAACAAACTAAATTGTTCTGTCATCCGAGAACTAAGATAATTGCCGCAGAACGAAACGTTTTTCGTTGATTTCTTATTTTGTTAAGTCTCTGATGAATACATGCCCGAAGGATTGTTTGAGATGTCCCGGTTTAGCAAGGCATCATCCATTTTTGGACGGGACGCTTTCGCTACGATGCGCTACGTCACGTTACTT
>ERZ773138.1283-NODE-1283-length-24545-cov-4.154716_pt1 | contig 24545 bp, 18 predicted proteins | sample MGYA00511114_ERZ773138 | MGnify/ENA primary metagenome ERZ773138 (study PRJEB29015, sample SAMEA2737805) | human gut metagenome | biome: human gut; feature: human-associated habitat; material: faeces | place: China | collected 2012 ...
GCTGTTCGACCATAATTATTCACCCCCGAGCAGTGCTTTGAGCTCTTCCAGACCCGCCATATCACGAGCATTGCCGGTCAAATCGCCCAGCATTCCGGCCAATTCCTTCTCCGCTTCATCGATTTGGCCGCATACATCGGCATATGTGGTGGCGTACTTGTTCTTCAACGCGTTCACTTTGCCGATGAACTCGTCAATCACGGCATTCGGCAATGCTTCCAATTGTTTCTGCAATGGCGTAATCCATTTGGCTTCCAGCAACCTTCTGGCTTCGTCATCACTCAACGTCTCGATCGCGTCGCAGGTCTTATCCTCCAACGCGTTTCGCTTGGTCTTGATGTCGGACTTCAGCTTCTTCGCCTCATCAAACAGCTTCTGGGCCTGTACCAAGCCACGCTCGAAATCAGAAGCCGGATTCTTGCCGATCGCCTTGACCGCTTTCTTCAGCTCGGCGGCAACGAAGGCGTCACCGTCCTGGTTAATCGCATCACTGTTCTGCTTGTCATCCTCATCGAAACCTTCCAAAATGGTTTCAATCTCGGAATCGATGTCCTGCACACGGCGTTCGTCCGCCTCAATCGCGGTCAAATCATCGTGCAGCAGCTCGCGCTGAACCAGGTCGAACGGCAGAACGCGGCCAATCCAGCCGTCCTGCACTTCCACATCTTTGCCGCCTTTTTTCTTGACGACCATGTTCGGGTCCACGGCTCTTACCGCATCGAAGCCCTCGGACCCCAACACTTCCAAATCAATGGAAATGCCGCCCCATGCGTCATCAAGCTTCTGATAGGCGTCATACGGGTCAACCAGTGGGGTTCCGGCAATCATCGCATCCAGTTCCTTGCCAATGGCCGTTTCCTGACCGAGCGCATCCACCTGTTCGGGATGCTCCACCAAGCGGGAGCGCAAATCGACAGGCAATCCGGAAATGGCCTGACCATACGAGGCGATGAACGCCTGTACGTCGGCATTGTTGCGCACCACGGTAGCGATGTCGTCATGGTCGCAGGCATAGCAGGCACCATTATCGCGGAACAGCTCAGCCTTCAGACTCGGCCAGGCGTTCCAATATTCCCCAAGCTGCTCGACTTCGCTCTTCGGAACGCCTCCGAACATCGAAGCGTACACATCCCATGTCTCCGCATTCTCAGATGAATCGACATACCGGGGAATGTTGAGGTTGTAATCATTGGCGCGAATCTCGTCAATGGACACCAAACGGCTGAATTTGGGCACTGTACGGTTGTTCGACACCACGTCGACAATGCGTTTGATGTCAGAAGCCTGTAGCTTGTTGTTCTTGCCGTCCTTGATGAAATGTTTCGACGCGTCAACAATGAGCACCCTGTCGTCATCGCGTTTCTTGCGCAGCACCATCACGATGGTGGGGATACCCGTGCCGAAGAAAATATTCGCCGGAAGGCCGATAATCGCCTGAATATGGTGGTTTTCAATCAGATTCTTACGAATCTGGCCTTCCTCGCCACCGCGGAACAGCACACCGTGCGGCAGAACGATGGTCATGATGCCATCGGCACGCAGATGGTACAAGTCATGGAGCAGGAACGCATAGTCCGCCTTGGACTTCGGTGCTATGCCATAGCTGAAGCGTGGATCGATCTCCTTGTCAGTAGGATCCCAATTCTGCGAGTAGGGAGGGTTGGAAACCACCGCATCCACGAACAACGGATTGTATGTTTCCTCCTTGTTTTCCAACGTGTCGAACCACGGCCAGTCGTCTTCCAAGGTGTCGCCGTTGCGGGCGACGATGTTGTCGGGAAGAATACCGCGCATCACCAGATTCATACGCGTCAGGTTGTAGGTGTTCTCCTTGAGTTCCTGCGCGTAATACATGATGGAATTCGGATTGCCATTGCGCCGAGCCACAGACTGGCCAATATGAATCAGCAAAGAGCCGGAACCGGATGTTGGATCGTAGATCTTGATCTGCTCGCGCCCCTGCAAATGCCATGCGACGATTTCGCTCATCAGCTGGGAGACCTCGGACGGTGTGTAGAATTCACCGGCCTTCTTGCCCGCATTGGCGGCAAAATTGCTGATGAGATATTCGTAAATGAAGCCAAGCACGTCATAATCCTGACGGCTATCCATCGGAATGTCCTTAATGAGATAAATCAGGTCTCGCGCGGCCTTGGACTGGCTTCTCGCATCAGTGCCAAGCTTGGAAAGTCCGGTCTGCAGGGTGTCGAAAATACCGTCGAACACTCTCTTACGCGCCGGATTGATGTTGCGGGAGAACGCCGAAAGCGCATCACGCACGTTGGAAATCTCGAAATCGTTGCCCTTTTTGACCCATGTGGAGAACAGGTTGTCATAGGAGATGAAGTAGCCGCACTCATCCTGTACGCCTTCCACAATGTCCGGATTATCCTCCGTAAGCAGCAGCAGGTCATCCTCGGTGAAATCGGTGTCCTTCAAGCGCATCAGCTCGTTTTCTGAAAGGAATTTGTAGAAGATGAAGCCAAGAATGTAATCCTTGTATTCGTTCGCCTCAATCTTGGAACGCATCTTATTGGCGGACTCCCAGATTTTCGAAGCGAGCTGCTGCTTGTTCATCTATCCCTCCTCATTGCGGTGCCGGCAAAATGCGCGGCTCCACGAGCGACTGCACATCTTTCACAAGAATACCGCACCCCCGCTTGGGAACAGCGTAAGCTGGGTGAGATTGCCGAAGTAGTTGGAGGCGGTACTCCGAGCACTGACATCGAAAGCTACTGGGATGGCGATATTGACTGGTATTCGCCTGCGGAACTTGGCGATGCCGTTTATGCGGATTCTAGCGTTCGCAAGATTACCCTATCTGGCTATCAAAGCTGTTCTGCGACCATGCTTCCCGCCGGGAAAACCATCCTGTTCACGAGTCGTGCGGGGATAGGAAACACGGCAATTCTCCGCAGATCAGGTTGCACGAACCAGGGTTTTCAATCACTTGTTATTAATGATGAGACTGATGTGTACTTCGTTTACTCAATGAGTGGACAGATCAAGAAATATGCAGAACAAAAGGCGTCTGGCTCTACTTTCCTCGAGATTTCTGGTAAGGCTCTTGCGGCAGGTAGGTTCGCATTCCCTAGTCTTGATGAACAACGTCTTATCGGCGCGTTCTTCGACCGTCTGGACTCGCTCATCACCCTTCATCAGCGTAAGTATGACAAGCTCTGCGTACTGAAAAAATCCATGCTCGACAAGATGTTCCCTAAGGGGGGTTCCCTGTATCCGGAGATTCGTTTTGCTGGTTTCACTGACCCTTGGGAACAGCGTAAGCTGGATGAAGTAGCATCTAAACGAATTGAAAAGAATACAAACGGGATTAAGGAGACGTTCACCAATTCCGCTGAGCACGGTATTGTAAGCCAATTAGATTATTTTGATCATGACATCACAAACGATGCGAATATTGGAAATTATTCCGTAGTGTATCCAGATGATTTCGTATATAATCCTAGAATCTCGACCATAGCTCCATGCGGCCCCATTAATCGGAATAAACTTGGCAGAAACGGTGTTATGTCGCCTCTTTATACTGTTTTTTCAGTGGATGACGTGATAAACAAGCTATATCTAGAGCATTATTTCAAGACAAATAGATGGCATCAATTCATGTTTCTTGAGGGTAATTCTGGTGCGAGGTCTGATCGTTTTTCTATTTCGGATTCGACTTTTTTCGAAATGCCTATCCAGTGCCCAGTTCTAGAGGAACAAGAATTAATTGCGTCGTTCTTCGACCGTCTGGACTCGCTCATCACCCTTCATCAGCGTAAGCTCGAATTACTCCGGAACATTAAGAAATCCATGCTTGACAAGATGTTCGTATAGGGGTGTTCATGGCAACAATCACGTTATTTCACGGTTCCCCGCATGAGTCAGTGACCCCCGAGTACGGTTTGGGTAACGACAAGCATGACTACGGTCGTGGTTTTTATCTGACTAAAAGTGTCGAGCTCGCCAAGGAATGGGCCGTGTGCAGGCCGGATGAGTCCAATGGCTGGGTCCACCAGTATGAACTGGACACGAATGGGCTGAGCATCCTGGATTTTCAGGAGCATAGCGTGCTTGCCTGGCTGGCCGAGCTGATGAAACATCGTGATGCCGCCGATTCCAAGCGTTATCGCGTGCTTGCCGCAAAATTCATCGCCAAATATGGCATCGATACCAGCGATTATGACATCATCAAAGGCTGGCGCGCGAACGCCTCATATTTCTACATTGCTAAAGAATTCGTTCGAGATAATGTGGACGTCGATATCTTGGAGGAACTGCTGTCACTTGGCGGACTGGGAATCCAGTATTGCGTCAAGACCGAAAAGGCATACGGTCAATTGCGAGAAGTCAACGATGGTTTGCTTTCCGTGAGCTACAGAGAATTCAACGACAAATACAATCAGAGGGATGTTGAGGCGCGACAGAACATGCGTGATCTCATCGATTCCGATGCCAATACGGTGACCAACGTGTTCAGCACGTTGCTCTAGGGGTGATGACAATGCGGGCATATCCAGAGGTCTACCGGGATGATGTGGTGGAAACTCAAGGCAAGCTTTTCGACTACGTGGCACAGTCGTTTCCGGGCAAGAGCACAGAGGATTTCATCGCCACGTATATGACGAGCACAACACGCAAAAGCATTGATGAGGCCCAAGCCTACGTCAACACGATGGATGCGAAAGAGCTGTGGAAGTATTTCACCGAGACCGAGCACTACCAGTTGAAGGACGGCAGGGCACTCGAAGGATTCATGCCTGATTGGATTGGCGAATTCTACGCCTACTACCAATGGTTCTACGCCATTCCCAGTGCTGAAGTGATCGCCAAGGTGCCGCTGGACTTCCTGAAGAAAGCCTATTTCGGGCTTCATGATCTCGATCTGGAGCTTGCGGTGCGGAAAGTCGGCGAAGAATGACGGACATCATCTGCTTCCATAATCCCGATGAGGAGAACGGATACCTGAGCAACTGGTATCCGTCGCGCTTCGTTGTGGATGATGTCGAGTTTTCCTCGATGGAACAGTACATGATGTACCGCAAAGCCTGCTGTTTCAACGATGCCGAAACAGCTGCGCGGATTCTTCGAACCAGCGACGTGGCCGAGATCAAACGCCTTGGCCGACTGGTGGCCGGTTATGACGATCACGTATGGAACGGCGTTCGCCAAATCGAGGTCTATGAAGGGTTGCTTGCCAAATTCAGTCAGAATGCCGAACTCGGGGCACAGCTTGAGGCAACCGGCAATGCGATATTGGCGGAATGCGCCGTCAAAGACCGCATCTGGGGCATTGGCCGGTCAATGCATGACCCAGCTAGGCTCGATCCAGCCCAATGGCGCGGTCAGAACCTGCTCGGATACGCTCTAATGCTCACAAGAAGGAAGCTCGACCGCATACATGAGCGATAATGCGGCCGTTTTCCCGTATCAATCGCCCCCGCTTGGGAACAGCGTAAGCTGGGTGAGATTGCCGAAGTAGTTGGAGGCGGTACTCCGAGCACTGACATCGAAAGCTACTGGGATGGCGATATTGACTGGTATTCGCCTGCGGAACTTGGCGATGCCGTTTATGCGGATTCTAGCGTTCGCAAGATTACCCTATCTGGCTATCAAAGCTGTTCTGCGACCATGCTTCCCGCCGGGAAAACCATCCTGTTCACGAGTCGTGCGGGGATAGGAAACACGGCAATTCTCCGCAGATCAGGTTGCACGAACCAGGGTTTTCAATCACTTGTTATTAATGATGAGACTGATGTGTACTTCGTTTACTCAATGAGTGGACAGATCAAGAAATATGCAGAACAAAAGGCGTCTGGCTCTACTTTCCTCGAGATTTCTGGTAAGGCTCTTGCGGCAGGTAGGTTCGCATTCCCTAGTCTTGATGAACAACGTCTTATCGGCGCGTTCTTCGACCGTCTGGACTCGCTCATCACCCTTCATCAGCGTAAGTATGACAAGCTCTGCGTACTGAAAAAATCCATGCTCGACAAGATGTTCCCTAAGGGGGGTTCCCTGTATCCGGAGATTCGTTTTGCTGGTTTCACTGACCCTTGGGAACAGCGTAAGCTGGGGGAATTAGCATCTAAGCGAATTGAAAAGAATACGAACGGGATTAAGGAGACGTTCACCAATTCCGCTGAGCATGGTGTTGTAAGCCAGTTAGACTATTTTGACCATGACATCACAAACGATGCGAATATTGGAAATTATTCCGTAGTGCATCCAGATGACTTCATATACAATCCCAGGATCTCGGCCGTAGCTCCATGCGGGCCCATTAATCGGAATAAACTTGACAGAAACGGCGTTATGTCGCCTCTTTATACTGTTTTTTCAGTGGATGACACGATAGACAAGCTATATCTGGAGCATTATTTCAAGACAAGCAGATGGCATCAATTCATGTTTCTCGAAGGTAATTCCGGTGCGAGGTCTGATCGTTTTTCTATTTCGGATTCAATCTTTTTCGAGATGCCTATCCAGTGCCCAGTGTTAGAGGAACAAGAATTAATTGCGTCGTTTTTCGGCCGTCTGGATTCGCTCATCACCCTTCATCAGCGTAAGTATTGTGGTGTTGCTTCTTGGATGTTAGGGGTTGCGCTCGTAAGATTGGGCTCAGAAAGTGACGGCGCATTCGGGGAGATGAAACATGTTCTACGATAAGGAATCGGATTTCGAAGACGATCTGGTCGCGGTGCTGAAACGCCATGGGTGGACCGATGGTGTGTTGGAATATCCAACCGAACAGGATCTCATCGACAACTGGGCCAACATCCTATTCGACAACAACAAAGGCATCGATCGCCTGAACGGGCAGCGCCTTACCAAGGGTGAGATGGCGCAGATCCTTGAACAGATCGAAACATTGCGCACGCCATTGGCGTTGAATTCCTTCATCAACGGCAAGACCGTGTCCATCAAACGTGACAATCCCGCAGACACAGCACATTTCGGCAAGGAAATCAGCCTGAAGATCTACGATCGCCAGGAAATCGCCGCTGGGCAAAGCCGGTACCAAATCGCAAGACAGCCTATTTATCCGGCGAAAAGCAAGATGCTGAACGATCGTAGAGGAGATGTTTGCCTGCTTATCAACGGCATGCCGGTCATCCATATCGAATTGAAGAAAAGCGGCATCCCCATAAGCCAGGCCACCAATCAAATCGCCAAATACGCGCATGAAGGCGTGTTCACCGGGCTGTTCAGACTCGTGCAGGTCTTCGTGGCCATGAATCCGGATGATGCCGTGTACTTCGCCAATCCCGGTGAAGGCGATTTCAACAGCAACTACTTCTTCCACTGGGCTGACTTCAACAATGAGCCCATAGCGGCAAACAAACATGTCGGGCAGGACGAGTGGAAACGTTTCGCATCGGATCTGCTATCTATCCCTATGGCGCATCAGCTCATCGGGTTCTATACGGTCGCGGATTCCGCGGACGGATGCCTCAAAGTGCTACGCAGCTACCAATACCAGGCGGTGAACGCCATTTCCGACCGTGTACGCACCTGCAAATGGGATGAGCCGGTGCCAAGCGGCACGCCGGGCCGTCCGGGCGGTTATGTGTGGCACACCACTGGCTCGGGCAAAACCATGACCAGCTTCAAGGCTGCGCAGCTCATCGCTGGCTCGAAAGATGCCGACAAGGTGGTCTTCCTCATGGACCGTGTCGAATTGGGCACGCAGTCGCTGCTGGAATACCGGTCGTTCGCGGATGATGCCGATGATGTGCAAGGTACGGAAAACACGGATGTGCTCAAGGCGAAGCTGGCAAGCATCGACCCCAAAGACGCACTCATCGTCACGTCCATTCAGAAAATGAGCAACATCAAGGCCGGCGAAGGGCATATCACCGAAAAAGAGGTGAAAAAACTCGCAGACAAGCGCATCGTGTTCATCATCGACGAATGCCATCGCTCCACATTCGGCGAGATGCTGCAGGACATTCGCCATTCCTTCCCGAACGCGTTGTATTTCGGTTTCACAGGCACTCCGATCCATGAGGAGAACCGCAAGAAGGGCTCGACCACATCAATGGTGTTCGGCGATTGCCTCCACCGGTACAGCATCGCTGATGGTATCCGCGATGGCAATGTGCTCGGATTCGACCCGTACATGGTGTTGACGTACCGAGACAGGGACGTTCGCCAGGCTGTCGCGTTGCAGAAGGCGAAAGCGGCGACGGTTGAGGAAGCCCAAGCGGATCCGGCGAAAGCCGAAGTGTTCTACCATTACATGGATCCGAATCAAATGCCGATGGGACCTATGGAAACGCAGGCCGGAGAACGCATCAAGGGCATTGAGGATTACCTGACTTCGGCGCAGTACGCGCAGGGCACCCCGCATGAGGGCAAGGTCGTGGAGGATATCCTCGACCAATTCCCATTACTGAGCAGGGGCAACAAATTCCATGCGATGCTGGCCACGAGTTCCATTCCCGAGGCGATCAGCTATTATCGCTTGTTCAAGGAGCGTGCGCCGCAGATGCATGTGACCGCGCTGTTCGACCCCAATGTCGATAACTCCAACGGCGCGATTCTCAAAGGGGACGCGCTTCAGGAGATCATCGGCGATTACAACGAACTATTCGGCAAGGATTTCATCATCCCCACATGGCCGAAGATGAAGAAGGACATCACTGCGCGGCTTTCCCATAAGCGGCCATATCTGACGGTCGATCAGCATCGCGAGGAACGGCTGGATCTGCTGATCGTGGTCGACCAGATGCTGACGGGCTTCGATTCCAAGTGGGTCAACACGCTGTATCTCGACAAGATCATCGACTACGAGAACATTATCCAGGCGTTTAGCCGCACGAACCGACTGTTCGGTCCCGACAAGCCTTTCGGAACTATTCGCTACTACCGCAAGCCACACACCATGAAGGGGTATATCGAAGCGGCGGTGAAACTGTATTCCGGAGATAAGCCGCTTGATCTGTTTGTGCAGAAGCTGCCGGAAAACGTGCGCTTGATGGATGCACGTTTCGAAGAGATCACTTCCGTGTTTCGCGCCGAAGGCGTGGAGGATTTCATGAAGCTGCCGGAGTCCGTGGAAGCATGCCGGAAGTTCGCGAAGCTGTTCTCGGAACTCAATGATTTTCTTGAAGCCGCCAAAGTACAAGGATTTACATGGCAGCAGCGGGAATACTCCGTCACCCATGACGATGGTTCGGTGGAGGTTGTGCGGCCGGAACTCGACGAACGCACATATCTGATTCTCGTTCAGCGATACAAGGAGTTGTTTGCCGGAGATGGCGAAGGCCATAGTGAGGGTCCTGAGGCTCCATACGATCTTGATGGGCATATCACCGAAATCGACACGGGATTGATTGATACGGATTACATGAACGCCAACTTCACTAAATGGCTCAAGGCGCTTGGTGGAGGAGATACAGCCCTGTTGGCATCCGCCGAGGAGGAGCTGCATAAGTCATTCGCTTCGCTCAGTCAGGAGGAGCAACGGTACGCTGAACTGTTCATGCATGATGTGGAACGTGGCGAAATCGAGTTGGAGGAAGGTAAGACGCTGCGCGACTACATCACGTATTACGCGAGCAGTGCCAAAAACAGCCAAGTGGAGCAAATCACCAAGGCATTTGGCGTGGATGGGGCGTTGCTCAACGAGATGATGCGGCTTGACCTTACAGAGACAACCCTGAACGAATTCGGACGATTCGACCGGTTGAAAGCGTCGGTTAACAGGTCTTTGGCAAAGGCGTTTTTCGATAAGCCGGATAGTCCGGTCTCCCAATTCACGGCGAATCTTCTCGCCACGAAGCTGCTGAAGAGCTTTATCCTTGAGGGAGGATTCGATTTGGACGATCGGAAATAGCGGGGAGAAGCATGGCGGTTGTTGACGAAGCGAAGCTGAGATACTTGGACTTCCTCTCCCGCGAGGACCGTGTTCGGCACCACCGGTACGTCGAGGAGATGAAACAGTACGACATGATGCGCGCCGGCGACATCAACGCCATCGCCGAAAGCACGCGCCTGTGGGATTCAGGACTGTACGGCTACCTGTCGGACGATCCGCTCAAAAACGCGAAATACCGGTTCGTCACCACCATCACGCTCGCCACGCGTTTCGCCATCGAAGGCGGTATGGACGAGGAGGACGCCTACAACGCGTCCGACCTGTACATCCAGGATCTGGAGAAATGCAAGACGCCAGACGACGTGCGGCGCCTGCACACCGACATGATGACATTCTTCACATGGGCCATGGCCGACATGCAGAAGGCGGAAACACATTCCAAAGCCGTCAACGAATGCCTGGACTACATCCACTACCATCTGCATGAGAAAATCACCGTGCCCATCCTCGCCGAGCATGTGCATCTGAATCCCACGTATCTGTCGGAGCTGTTCAAACGCGAAACGGGCACGGCCATATCGCAATACATCACCGACAAGCGTATGGAAGCGGCCGAGAACATGCTCAAATACTCGGAATACAGCTTCGACGAGATCGCCCAGATCCTCGCATACCGGTCGCAAAGCCACTTCTCGAAGGTGTTCAAAAAACATTCCGGCATGACGCCGGGGGAGTACCGCACCAAGTACGCGCAGAACGGCATCTGGCCGGAGTGATTGCGATCACGGCGTCTACCACGCCGGTTGCGGTGAACCGCCGGTGACGGCACCGCGAAATTCGGGTGTGCCAATCGTGAAATCGACGTGTCCGCGCGTGCGAAACACGCGCGAATCAGCTACGGTGGAAGCATTCAATGATGATGCGCGCCACCGGCCGAATGAACGGCGGAACAAGGAACGTGCGCGCAGGATGTGGATGAAAGCGAAGGAATAAACGAATATGGGAATGCCCCTTGATCTGTATGTGATCCGACATGGCGAGTCGGAGGCCAACGTCATCATCAGTGCTGGCGAACAGGGCGACAACTCGCTGTATACGCAGGACAACGTCACCGTGCCGGACCGCTCGTGGAGGCTTACGGCCACCGGACGCAAGCAAGCCGACTGCATCGGCCGTTGGCTGGTCTCACAGCAGCCGCTGTTCGACCGCTACCTCGTCTCGCCGTACGTGCGCACGCGTGAGACGGCTGCCACGATGGCCCTGCCTAAGGCGAAATGGGAGGAGACGCGTGTGCTGCGCGAACGCTCCTGGGGTGAGATCAACACCATCACGAAAGACGATTTCAAAACCAACTACGCGCGCAACTGGATGTTCAAGAACACCGATCCGCTGTACTGGCGTCCGCCGGCGGGCGAGTCCATCGCCGACGTGGCCGAGAACCGCGTGCACAACCTGCTCACGTCCCTGAACCGCAAATCCGATGCGGAATCCGTGGTGATGGTCAGCCATGGCGACCTCATGCTGGCGTTGATGCTCACGTTGGAGGACCTGTCCGACGAGGAATTCATGCATCGAGCGGCCGCCGACGAATGGAAGATCACCAACTGCACGTGCTTCCACTATTCGCGCCGCGACCCCGCCACCGGACGAACGCACAAGCGGTTCCGTTGGGAACAGACGGCGCGTCCCGTACTCGACGAGACGGATGGTCGCTGGGTGGTGAAAGTGGATGATTGGCGTGAATTCAAGCGTCCCGTGCTGTCGAACGGCGATTTGGTGGACGTGGTGCACGCCGTCGACCGTCACCTGTGACGGCTGCCGGTATACGTTTTGTGACTGCGATTTAGCCCCCTATCGCTCTGTGGGGCGTCACGTATCGGCACTTCCGCTACAATGGCGTGTGATTGCGCGGCGCGCGTTCTTGTTGCGCGTCGTAAAGAGAGTTAGGAGACAATCGCATGTCCAATCCAATCGCGGGCCTGTTCACGTGGAAGCTCCACGGCGACGGCAAAACGCTGAAGCCCGGCGAGGTCGTCGAACCTGACGAGAGGCTGACCTGGCCGCGCACCGCGGAAATCGGCGCGCAGCACGTCATCGCCATGTTCGGCGCCACGTTCCTGGTGCCGATTCTGACCGGTTTCGACCCATCCACCACCCTGTTCTTCACGGCCATGTCGACCGCGCTGTTCCTGCTGATCAACAAGAACATGCTGCCGAGCTACCTGGGCTCGTCCTTCGGCTTCATCGCCCCGATCGCGGCCGTCGCCAGCGCCCACAAGGGCCTCGCCGTCGCATCCTTCGGCATCATGGTCACCGGCATCCTGCTGGCCCTGATCGGTGTGCTCGTCCATTACGCGGGCGCCAAGTGGATCGACATCATCATGCCGCCGGTCGTCAACGGCGCCATCGTGGCCATCATCGGCTTCAACCTGGCTCCGAGCGTGTGGAACAACTTCAAAGTCGCTCCCGACACCGCCATCGTCACCCTCGTCGCGGTGCTGCTCGTCGCAGTGCTGTTCAAGGGTCTGCTCGGCCGACTCAACATCCTCATCGGCGTGATCATCGGCTACGCGTACGCCTGCTTCCGTGGCCAGGTCGACTTCTCAGCCATCGGCAAGGCCGCATGGGTCGGTCTGCCGGAATTCCGTCTGCCGCAGGTCGACTTCACCATCCTGCCGATGTTCATCCCGGTCGTGCTCGTACTCGTTGCCGAAAACGTCGGCCACGTCAAGTCCGTCTCCCAGATGACCGGCCGCGACTATGACGACCAGATCGGCACCGCGCTGTTCGCCGACGGTCTCGGCACCACCATCGCCGGTTTCGGCGGCGGCTCCGGCACCACCACCTACGGCGAGAACATCGGCGTGATGGCTGCCACCAAGGTCTACTCGACCGCCGCATACTGGTGCGCCGCCGCGTTCGCGCTGATCCTGTCGCTGTGCCCGAAGTTCGGCGCCATCATCAACACCATCCCCGCCGGCGTGCTCGGCGGCGTGACCACCCTGCTGTACGGCATGATCGGCATGGTCGGCATCCGCATCTGGGTTGAGAACAAGGTCAACTTCGACAAGCCGGTCAACGTCATGGTGGCCGCCATCACCATGATCATCGCCGTCGGCCAGTTCGAGTTCGCCTTCAACGGCATCTCCTTCAACGGCATCGCCATCGGCACCGTCGTCATCCTCGTCGCCTACCACGGCCTGAAGGCCATCGGCAAGGCGACCGGCACCATCGCCAAGGACGATCCGGACATCCTGTAACGGATCGCATCTCACGCTGGCTAGTTCAACGCCCGTCGGCCAAAAAGGTCGGCGGGCGTTTTTCATTGCCGTTTTCGTCAATCGATTGACGTGTTGCTTCGCATACGTTTTATGATGGTATCTATAAGCGATTGCGCAATGTGGCAAAGGAGACAACATGAGCACTGCGGCAGGAAAGAAAATCGCGATTGTGACCGGTTCCGCGCTTGGCTTGGGATATGAGCTGGCACGTCAGCTGATCGGCAAAGGCTGGTTCGTGGCCGGCATCGATTTCAACACGGCCCGTCAGGAGGAACTGTCCCGCACGTTCGGCGCGGACGAATACCGCGCCTTCGTCGGCGACATCAGCGACGAGGCGTTCGTGAAGGACTCCGTCGCGGCCATCAAGGAGATCGGCCACATCGACCTGCTCATTAACAACGCGGGACAGCCGTCGTTCAAAAAGCCGGTCGACTACGAGGCCGCCGACGTGGACAAGTGCCTTAAGGGGCTCAAAGGCATGATTCTGTGGAGCGTCGAAACATTGAAGGCCGACGGCGAGCAGGACCTCAAAATCGCCAATGTCATGTCCACCGCCGCCACACGCGGCAACGCCAACGAATCCGTCTACTGCGCCACCAAGTGGGGTGAGAAGGGGTATACGACAAGCCTCAAGGCGGCCTACAAGGGAACCAGTGTGAAGGTTGTGGGCGTGTATCCGGGAGGCATCGACACCGACTTCTACCATGACAGCCACGATTACGTGTCGTTGGACAAGCAGCATTCCTTCATGAGCGCCGCGGAACTGGCCGAAGTGGTGCTGTTCAACCTCGTCAACGACGCGAATCTGACGGTTTCCGACATCCTCATCGAACGCAACTACCGGTAGCGTCGGCCACCAGTCACAGCCAAGGCAAAAGTATCGGGCATGGGCTATTGTTAACAGGTTTGCGCAACGTGCGCAATGTTTGACATGAAAGGCCATTGTGCCCGATACCGCTGTGATTGAAAATGAAGATGCCCTCGCCGCCGATTTCGATGAGGCGGGCGAGGAGGAGGAACGCCCCCAGACGTTCGCCGAACTCGGCGTTCCCGGCCCGTTGGTACGCGTGCTCGCGGCCGATGGCAAGAAAACCGCTTTCCCGATCCAGGCCGACACCCTTCCCGATTCCCTGGCCGGTCGTGACATTCTTGGCCGAGGCCGTACCGGCTCCGGCAAGACCCTGGCGTTCTCGATTCCGCTGGTCGCACGCCTGGGTGAGGTCGACGCCGACGAGTACGAGAACATGAGCCAGTTCCGCCATGAGGTGGAACAGGTGCGCAAGGGGCATGCCGAGGAACGGCGCGCCGACGATTTCCTGCCGCACCCGCGCGGTCTGGTGCTCGCTCCGACCCGTGAGCTGGCCAACCAGATCAACGACGTGCTGATGCCGCTCGCGCAGATGTACGGCATGACCACCACCACCGTGTATGGCGGTGTGCGCTACGCCCGCCAGATCCGCGATCTAAGGGCCGGCGCCGATATCGTCGTCGCATGCCCGGGCCGTCTTGAGGACCTGCTCGAACAGCATGCGCTGACCTTGGAGAAGGTCGAAGTGGCCGTGATCGACGAAGCCGACGAAATGGCCGACATGGGCTTCCTGCCGCCGGTCAAGCGCCTGCTCGGCCAAGTGTCGTTCGACGCGCAGATCATGTTGTTCTCCGCCACCCTCGACCATGGCGTCGACGAGGTGGTGAACACGTTCCTCACCGATCCTAAGATCCACAGCGTCGACTCCGCCACCGCGGCCGTCGACGAAATGACCCACCACGTGTTCGAAACCACGCAGGGCGACCGTCATGAGCTGGTCCGCACCCTCGCTTCCGGCAAGGGACGCCGCATCCTGTTCACCCGCACCAAATTCCAGACCCAGAAGCTCGCCAAGGACCTGACGAAGAACGGCATTCCGGCGGCCGAGCTGCACGGCAACCTGAGCCAGAACCAGCGTGATCGCAATCTCGCAGCCTTCGAATCCGGCGACGTGAACGTCATGGTCGCCACCGATGTGGCCGCCCGCGGCATCGACGTGTCCGGCGTGGAGCTCGTGGTGCAGGTGGAGCCTCCGGAGGACCCGAAATCGTTCCTTCACCGCTCCGGACGTACCGCGCGAGCCGGCCATTCCGGTGATGTGGTGACCATCGTTCTGCCGAACCAGCGCCGCCGCACCCGCCGCATGCTGCATGAGGCCGGACTGAAGGTCAAGCCGATCGAAGTGACCCACGATTCCCCGGAAGTGTTGGAATTGGTGGGCGAGTCGGCCGAACCGCGTTTCGGTTGGACGCTTGAGCAGTCCCAGCCGGCGGGCAATCCGCGTCGCAGGCATGGCAAGGGCGGCGACGGTTCCGCGGAAAACGGCGGGCGCTCCGGACGCAACCGTTCCGGTGGACGCAACAAGGACCGGGGCAAGGACAAGGGCGGCAAGCCGTTCAAGTCCGAACGCAAGGACCGCGCGAATCGCAAGGGACGTGAAGAGCGCGCCGAAGTCGCCGAACGCGAGCAGCGTTTCGAACCGAAACAGAATCGCGCCGAACGTCGCGCCGCCAAGTTCGAAGGCCGCGACAACCGCGAATACGAGGCACGCGAGCATCGTTGGGAACATCCTGAAATCCAAGAGGAGAAGCGCGAGAAGCACGAGGAGAAGCGCAACAACAAGCGTCGCGAAAAGTACGCGCGGCTGCATGAGCAGCAGCGTGCCGAAGCCGGCGAACAGCGTGGAACCGACAATCGCAAGCGGCGCTCCGTCGAGCGTTCCGATCAGCGTGGCCAATCCGATAGGAAGCCCGGCAAAAAGCAGTATGCGAAAAAGCAGGGCGCGCCGACCAAGAAGCAGCGCAAGGCCGAAGCACGTGCCGAACGCCGTTACGAGGACGATCGCCAATACCGCAGGAACCGCGACGAACGCGACGACCGCCGTCAGGGCGGCAAACGCATCCATCGCAAGGAAATCCGCGTGATTCATGACGAGCGTGGCGAGGACGCGAAGCGTTATGACCGTCGCATGGAAGCCAAGTATGGCGATTCCGGTCGTCGTGGCGGTCACGGAGAACGCCACGACAAGCATGCGGGCGAAAGGCAGGGTAAGCCGTACCGCAAGCATGCGAAGATCCGCAAGGCGCCGTTCCGCTCCCGCTGACGTACGTCAACGGTCAAGCAAAAAGCCGTTCATTCCAGCAATCGCAAGGAATGAACGGCTTTTTCTATACGGGATATCGCAGTATCAGCTGTTGACCGGCTGATACTGGTCGAGCGCGGTGAAGCAACGTTTATAGACCATCAGCATGATGATGCTGTCCGCCAGCAGCGTAAGCGCCGCGATGGTGGCGAGAATCATGAACTGGTATTTCGCTGCGTCGATGGGGTTGCCGCCGGCGATGATCTGACCGGCCATCATGCCCGGCACCGTCACAATGCCGGCGGAGGCGAGCGACGCGGTGGTGGGCAGCAATCCCAGACGGATCGACGAGACGATACTTGGACGTGCCGCCTCCCACGTGGTGGCACCCAACGCCAGCAGCGTGTCCACTTCGTCACGACGTTCCTTCATGCTTTCAAAGAAGCGGCTCAACCCCACCGCCAACGCCGAAACGGTGTTGCCCAGCAGCATGCCGGTCAACGGCACCACCAATTGCGGCGCATACCACGGTTGCGGACGGATGATGAGCTCGGTGACCAACGAGATCATGATGAGCATGGTCACGACCAGACTCAGGAACACCGGTCCAGCCAAGCCCTTCGGAACACCTTTCGCACGCGAAAGAGTGATCTGCACGGCCGCGATGAGCATGAACGCCACCAGCAGCAGCACCAGCCACGGATTGTTCGAACGGATGACGTACTCCATGATGAAGCCCATCGCGCACAATTGCAGCAAAGCTCGGCATGCCGACCACAGCAACGTACGTCCCACACCCATACGCATGGTTTCGGAGATGCCGGCGGCAATGGCCACCATCACCAGCGCGGCGATGAGACCCCAGATGTCGATCGCATAGTAGTTGCCGTTCATGCGACGCTCCCTTCTACCGTGTTACCCGTCGAAGTACTACCCGTCGCAGTACCGTCCGCTTCGGCGTTGCCGGACTGCGTGAGCGTGCCATCGGCAAGACGCGTGACACGTGTGGCATGGCCATCCGGCGGCCGGTGCCGGATACGAACAATCGCCATGCCGTCCGCCGCCGCTTTGGCGAGGATACGCGCCACTTTCTCGGCGTTGTCGTCATCCAATCCGGCGTCCACTTCGTCGGCGAGCAGCACCTTCGGACGGGTCAGCAACGTGCGCGCAAGGCTCACGCGCGCCGCCTGACCGCCGGACAAGTCGTGTGGCGGACGGTTCAGATCGATGTCGGCGCAACCCATATTGTCCAAGGTTTCACGGATTCTGCCGTCCGGCAACGCGTCGGTGGGGGAGATCCTGCGTGGTCCCTGCTTCGTTCTCGCCGACTGGCGTATGGCAAGCGTGAACGGCAGACGAATCGCCTGCCCCACCGTCTCGCCCAACAGCACCGGCTTCTGCGGCAGGTACGCGACCTGCGCGCGCCACTGCTGCGGGGTGAAATCGTCGGCGGAACGGCCATCCAACCGTAAATCGCCTGACGCGCGCGGATTGAGCCGTGCGAAAGCGGTCAGCAGCGAGCTCTTGCCTGCGCCGGACGGTCCGACCAAGTCCACGATTTCGCCAGGCTCGATGGCGAAGGACAATCCGGAGAATATGGTGCGGCGTTCGCCGTCGACCATAATCGAACAGCGCACGTTCGATGCTTCGAATACGTATGTCATAGCCAAAACCATACGCCAATAGCGAACGGTTCACGGCGGTTTCAGGGTTTTCCCTGAGTTTTGAGGCGAAATCAGCCATAAGGATGACGCGTGCCCGTTATTTTGCGTACTACAACTGTCAAGTTGAAGGAAAACCTATATGTTGGGGATGGGAAATATGCGTCAGTGGCTTATGAACATAAGCCTGGTCGGAGGCTGGTTTCCGGCGGCGGCGTTCGCCGTCGTCGCAGTGCTGTCCGTAATCCTGCTGGTTAGCGCGGCCGTTTCGAAACGGGACGGACGCATACTGGCTACCGTGCTGCCGATCGGCGTTGAGGCCGTGTCCGGAATGGTCGGCTATGTGGTAGCTTGGCTGCTGTCCGACGTGTTCGTGGTGTTCGGCGTCGGATTGGGATCCCGTGTGATGTCTTGGGTGGCGGCTGGTTTCGCCATCGCTGGTTTCGCCATCGCGCATATCGTGTTGAGCAGGGGCATGATGCGCGTGGCCGCGGCCATCTTGACCGTATTCGCGATACTGGCCGCGGCGATCGGCATCGACCAATCGTACGGCGAATACGCCACCATCGGCTCGCTGTTCGGCGAGGATTCCTACAGCCAAGCCGATCTGACCGGACTGGCCAAACGCAAGGACCTCATCACCGTCGCACAGTGGCGCAAACAGGCCGCCAACGGCACGATCCGCAATATTCCGGCGAACGGAACCGTCAACAAAATCGACATTCCGGCCACGAAATCGCAGTTTGAAGCACGCAAAGCCCTCGTCTACCTGCCTCCGGCGGCATTGGCCGACTCGAAACGCAAGCCGGCCCTGCCGGTCGTCCTCATGCTGAGCGGGCAGCCGGGCAGTCCGGGACGCGTCTTCCAAGCCGGCGGCATCCAAACCATGATGGACGGATATGCGAAAACCCACGACGGACTCGCCCCAATCGTCATCGCAGCCGATCAGCTTGGCACCGATTCGCACAACACGCTATGCGTGGATTCGAAGGTGTACGGCAATGCGCTGACCTACCTGACGCAGGACGTGGTCGACTGGGTGAAAACCAACCTGCCCGCCGCACAGGATGCCAAGGATTGGGCCATCGCCGGATTCTCGCAAGGCGCCACATGTTCGCTGCAGATCGGCGTGAACCATCCCGACCTGTTTGGCACCATGATTCCCACCGACAGCGAAATCAAACCGACCAACGGCAGCCGACAGGAAATGATCGACCGGTTCTTCGACGGCGACACCACAGCCTATGAGAACCAAGTGCCGGTCAACGCCATCCGCAACCACGCGCCCACCCATCAGATGCTCATCATAGGCGCGGGGGAGAAGGACACCACCTCAATACGCAACGTCAAAACAATCGCGCCGGTCGCGGCGAAAGCCGGCATGCGCGTCGCCGCCGTCGAATCGTCCGGCAACGCACACGACTGGCACGCCGTGCAGGACGTGCTGCGTTACGGGCTCGCCGTATTCGGCCACGACACCGGACTGGATGGTGCGAACCCGAACCTATCCGACTATCCGAATCTCAAACGCATCACGATATGACGATCCTGAACACAAACCCGCAAGCCTGAGAATCCCAGAAAAGGAAAGAAATGACTCAAACGCAAACCGCACTTGCTAAACCAGCCGAGGCATCACCCGCGAAACCACTGTTCGGCTTCCGCGCGCTGCTCGCCGATCTGGCCGGATGGATCAGACGACACCTGCTCACCGTCTGCCTCGTGCTGTTCGTCATCCTCATCAACGTGGGCACGCAGATCGTGTGCGCGCTCATACGTCAGCCGTTCCCGCCGAGCCTGGCCAAAGTAAGTTTCGAAGCGCTCGCACGCGGCCGCTGGTACACCGCGCCGATATCCATGCTGTACGTGCCGAATCTGGGCCGTCTGCTCATCGACGTTCCGCTCATGCTGGTTGCGTTCGGCCTGGCCGAATCGGTGATCGGCAAAATCAAAACCGCATGGGTGTCCGTCATCACCACACTGGGTGGCGTGGCCTTGGGCATGGGACTGTGCTCCCTATCCGACGGGCGCAGCCCCCAATGGCATGCGATCTCGCATGATGGCGCCATCCTTGGTCCGCTGATTCTCGTCGCCGGCACCCTTATGTGCGCCAGCGCGTTCACAACCATGCTGTGGCGCCGCCGTATCCGCGTGATCGGCTATGCGGTCGTGCTCATCATGTTCCTCTACCGAGGCGAGGTGAGCGACTACTGCCTGCTTGCCACTTCGGTGATTGGCCACGTGCTCGGCTATCTGATGGCCTCCTGCACGCATGGTGACGAATACCGGCATGGCGCCATCTACGAAATGCGTCGGCTTATCGGCATCGTCGCGGGCGTGCAGGCCATCGGTTCGCTCGTCGCCGTCTCGTCACGCCAATCGTTCGGCCTGCTGTCCATGTTCGGACTGTTGACCGGCTCCACCGGCTTCGACACCGGACGTGTGGTCGACTGCCTCAGCGGCGCCTCGCATACGGACTGCTTCACGCAATACCGCATGATGCGTTTCACCATGCCCGGCAACTGGCTGGTATCCATCATGCCGACGCTGATGCTGCTGCTCATCGCCTGGGGTCTGTATCGAGGCCGTCATCTCGCAGCCGCGCTCAGCATTGTGTTCAACGCATGCACCATTGCGCTATCGACGGTGTTCTATGTGGCTATTCCGCTGTCCTACGTGGACGGCTCCGACGCCGGTGCATACATGGATGCGATATCCGCATTGCAACGGCACGGCGCATTCCACGCGATGCTGGCCACGATGGCGTTGCCGCTGCTGTGCATCGTCATCATCATCCTGTTCCGCTCATGCTTCACCATTCGCACGAAAAGCGAGACCGTGCTGCGTGGCGTCGCCATCACGTTCGCCGCATTCGTATTACTGGGATTGCTGTACGTCGGCTACGGCCTGTCCATGCCGTCCGGCTTCAACGAAACGCCGCTGCTGGTCGATCTGATCGCAGACTACGTGCAGCGTTTGCTGCCGATTGGCCTGCTAAGTGGCGTGGAACCGGCGTTCGTGCCGGTCGGACTGCTTTCCGAAATCGTCTACCAGTGCGTCGGACCGATGTTTTGGCTGGTCGCGCTGTGCTGCACATGGGATGGCCTGCGTGACCGTTCCATGATCAACGACGCGTACCGCCACCGCGTGGACGAGATCATCGGACTCGGCGGCGAATCCATGTCGTTCATGGCCACTTGGAAAGGCAACGACTACTGGTTCTCCGCCACCGGCCGTTCCGCCATCGCCTACCGCGTGTCGTACGGCATCGCGTTGACCGTCACCGGACCTTTCGGCGACCCCGACGAGTATGAGGACGATCTGCATGCGTTCGCCGGCTTCTGCACCCAACGTTCCCTGACGCCGGTGTTCTACAGCGTGCACGCCGAACAACGTGACGCGTTGGTCTCCGCCGGTTGGAACGCGCTCGACGTCGGCACCGAAATGGTGATCGACCCGGCCGCATGGCAGACGCGCGGCAAGAAATGGCAGGACGTACGCACCGCCATCAACAAAGCCAAGCGCGACGGCATCACCGACGTGCTCGCCACATTCAAGGAATCGCCGTTCTCCGTGCAGACGCAGATCCGTGAGATCTCCACGCAATGGGCCGGCGAGAAGGCCCTGCCTGAAATGGGCTTCACCCTGGGTGGTGTGGACGAGCTGGTCGATCCACGCGTCAAACTGCTGTACGCGGTGGACACGGACGGTAAGGTGCTGGGCGTCACCAGCTGGCTGCCGACCTATGAGAACGGCAAAGTGGTCGGATGGACGCTCGACTTCATGCGTCACCGTACCGACAGCGTCAACGGCATCATGGAATTCCTCATCGCCCGCATGGCCGAACGGCTGCGCGACGAAGGCGAAGTGCGATTCATGAGCCTGTCCGCGGCGCCACTTGCCGGCATGAGCGGCGAAGGCCACGAACAGGGGGAGAGCGCCGTACTCGACCACGTGCTGCAGATGGTGGCCGACATCATGGAACCGGCTTACGGATTCCACTCCCTGTTCCGCTTCAAACTCAAGTTCCATCCGGATGAAGCCAAAGTGTACATCTGCTATCCGGATCCGGCGAAACTGCCGCAGATCTCGCTTGCCGTCGCGCAGGCCTACGTGCCGTCGCTCACCCCAGCCGAAGCCATGCGATTCGTACGCACCATCGTGCCTACGAAAACGAACTGAAACCATGCGACCGGTTGACGGCCCGTCATCCCTGAGATGGGCCGTCGCTTTGGGTGCGCTCGGGGCTACACTGGGGAAGGTTCATAAAAAGTACTACGTTTCTCCATGAAAGGGAACAGTATGTCAGCTGAAGCAAACGTCGGCGTCGTCGGTCTGGCTGCCATGGGCGGCAGCCTCGCACGCAATCTCGCTCACCACGGCAACAAGGTGGCCGTGTTCAACCGCACCTACGCCCGTACCGAAAAGCTCATGAACGAGCATGGCGGCGAAGGCGAGTTCTATCCGGCGAAGACGCTTGAGGAATTCGTGGACAGCCTCGTCAAGCCGCGCACCGCCATCATCATGGTCAAGGCCGGTGAGCCGACCGACGCCATGATCAACGCGCTCGCCGACCTGATGGAGCCGGGTGACATCATCGTCGACGCCGGCAACGCCTACTTCCCGGACACCATCCGCCGCGAAAAGGAAATCAGCGCCCGCGGCCTGCACTTCGTCGGCTGCGGCGTGTCCGGTGGCGAGGAAGGCGCCCTGCTTGGTCCGTCCATGATGCCGGGTGGTTCCGAGGAATCCTGGAAGACCCTCAAGCCGATCTTCGAATCCATCGCGGCCAAGGCCGAAGGCGAACCGTGCGTCACCCACATCGGACTCAACGGTGCCGGCCACTTCGTCAAGATGGTGCACAACGGCATCGAATACTCCGACATGCAGCTCATCGCCGAAAGCTACGACCTCATGCGCCGCGGCCTGGGCATGACCCCGGCCGAGATCGGCGACGTGTTCGAGGAGTGGAACAAGACCGAACTCGACTCCTACCTCATTGAAATCACCGCCGAAGTGCTGCACCAGGTCGACAAGAAGACCGGCAAGCCGCTCGTCGACCTCATCGTCGACCACGCCGGCATGAAGGGCACCGGCACCTGGACCGTGCAGACCGCACTGTCCCTCGCCGTGCCGGTCACCGGCATCGCCGAAGCCGTGTTCGCCCGCGGCCTGTCCTCCGAAGCCGACCTGCGTGAGGAAGCCCAGAAGCAGGGCTTCGCCGGCCCCGACGGCAAGCTCAACCTGAACGACGACGAGAAGAAGGCCTTCATCGAAGACATCCGTCAGGCCCTCTACGCTTCCAAGATCGTCGCCTACGCACAGGGCTTCAACGAGATCACCACCGCCGCCAAGGAATACGGCTGGGACATCGACCTCGCCGCCGTGGCACGCATCTGGCGTGGCGGCTGCATCATCCGCGCGAAGTTCCTCAACCGCATTTCCGAAGCGTTCGAATCCGGCGAGGCCAACGTGTCACTGCTGTTCGCCCCGTACTTCAAGAACGCCATCGAAAACGCCGAGAAGTCCTGGCGCAACGTGGTCGCCCAGGCCGCCATCAACGGTCTGCCGACCCCGGCGTTCGCCTCGTCGCTGTCCTACTTCGACGGCCTGCGTTCCAAGCGTCTGCCGGCCGCCCTCATCCAGGGCCAGCGCGACTACTTCGGCGCCCACACCTACCAGCGCGTGGACCAGCCGGGCGCGTTCCACACCCTGTGGGCCGAGCCGGGCCGCGAAGAGATCGAAGCCTGATCTTTTCCTTGCCTCTGTGTCAGGGCGGATATGCCAGAGGTCTTGCGATGTGTTCCATTGCAAGACCTCTGGCATATGCATATTACTGAGCTGCGATATTGCCGTACCGTTGCATTGACGGAGCATAGTGTCGCTCCGTAAGCAGAACGAATGGTACTTGTGGTTGTGATGCATCCCATTTGCGTTTCTAGGGGAGTCTAATGCCATCGTCTAACCTCCTTCCGAGAGGTTTTCGGAAGCTATGGGGCGAAATAGGCGGCGGATTGGGATTCCGTAGGTGGTTTTTGCGTTCCATAGGTGGTTGGTCTTGGGAGCCTGCTGCGGAAAAGGCCGGAAACCGGCCTTTTCCATGACCCCGATACTTGGGGCAACCGCCTACGGAAACGCGAAACCGCCTACGAAGCTGCAGTCCAGCGGGAACCTGCGTCAAAACGACACTCAACAATCAATCAACACTCAAAAAAAGGGGTGTCTCACGGCATGAGTCGCGGGACACCCCCTGTTACCTGTTTCGGATGAACCTCACAACTTGGAAGCGGCACCCTCGTCAATGAGCCAGAGCAGTTCCTCGCCATCGGCGTAGGAGCTTGGGGCATGCGGGTTGTTGCGCTGGGCGAAGGCGGCCTTGACCGCGCCGGCCTTACGCTCTTCGGAGGTGAACACCCACGTATGCTTCGACCGGACGATCATCGGCACGGTCAATGTCAGGCGCAGCGGCGGCGGTTTCGGCGAATCGCGCACGCCTGCGACCAGCACGTGCGGGTCGTCGATCTCGGCCTCGCCGTGGTCGGGGAACAGGGACGCGAAATGCGCGTCCGGCCCCATGCCGAACATCGCGATATCCAATGCCGGATTCTCGCCCAACTGCTCGTCAGCTCACGCTGGAGTTTTTCCGCGCGAGTGGTATCCTTGTCCTCCACCA
>ERZ773138.1295-NODE-1295-length-24406-cov-4.988132_pt1 | contig 24406 bp, 17 predicted proteins | sample MGYA00511114_ERZ773138 | MGnify/ENA primary metagenome ERZ773138 (study PRJEB29015, sample SAMEA2737805) | human gut metagenome | biome: human gut; feature: human-associated habitat; material: faeces | place: China | collected 2012 ...
GTTTAATACCCATTCATCTCCGTCGAGAACAGCCTTCGTCTGCTGTCCCTGTGCATCTGTACCTGCTCCGGGTTCTGTAAGACCGAAAGCTCCAAGCTTTCTTCCTGATGCAAGATCCGGAACATATTTTGCTTTCTGTTCCGGTGTTCCGTATGTCAGGATCGGGTCAATACAAAGGGAGGTATGTGCAGATACAATTACAGATGTTGTAGCACAAACCTTTGCAAGTTCTTCTACACACATTACGTATGTCAGTGGATCGCATCCCTGTCCCTCGTATTCCTTCGGTACCGGAATACCAAGAAATCCATATTTCGCCATTTTTTCAACTGTTGCTCTTGGGAAAACTTCTGTCTCGTCCACTTCCTGTGCAAGTGGTTTTACTTCGTTTTCTGCGAATTCTTTAAACAGAGTTCTCGCCATTTCGTGTTTCTTATCTAATCCGAAATCCATTTATTCTTCCTCCATGTCTTTATTTAGAACATCCATTACTGTGCATCAACCGGAGTTTTTGTGCGGTCTGCATTGTATACATAGAATCCTTTTCCGCTCTTAACTCCAAGGTTTCCACCACGGACCATCTTACGAAGCAGCGGGCATGCACGATATTTGCTGTCGCCTGTTTCTGCATAAAGTACATCCATGATAGCAAGGCAGATATCAAGTCCGATGAAATCACCAAGCTCCAGAGGTCCCATTGGATGGTTTGCACCAAGCTTCATTGCTGCATCGATTCCTGCGATGTCAGATACACCTTCCATCTTGATGAAAGCTGCTTCATTGATCATCGGAACAAGGATACGGTTTACTACGAAACCTGCTGCTTCATTAACCTGTACAGGTGTCTTTCCGATTTCTTCTGCGATCTTCTTGATTGCATCTACAGTTTCAGCCGGTGTATTTACGCCTGCGATCACTTCTACTAATTTCATACGGTCTGCCGGGTTGAAGAAATGCATACCGATCATTGGACGGGTAAGTCCGTTGCCGATTTCTGTGATAGAAAGGCTGGAGGTATTTGATGCGAAAATGCATTCAGGTTTTGCGATCTTATCAAGTTCACCGAATGTAGTTTTCTTAACTTCCATGTTCTCAAATGCTGCTTCTACGATCAGATCACAATCTGCGCAGAGATCTTCTTTGAGTCCCGGAGTAATTTTTGCAAGAATTGCATCAACTGCTTCCTGAGTTAATTTTCCTTTCTGAACAAGTCTGTCATAGCCTTTAGCGATTTTAGCTTTTCCGCCTTCTGCCCATTCCTGTTTGATGTCACAGAGTGCTACTTCATATCCATCTACCTGAGCAAATGCCTTTGCAATGCCCTGTCCCATTGTTCCTGCACCAATAATTCCTACTTTCATTGAAATTACCTCCATTTTATAAATTTAAATTTCCAGGGGAGAGTTAATTCTCCCCTTTATTAAACGAACTTATTTATTAAGGAAAGCTTCTACTTTTCTCTTTTCAAGGAATGCTGCCATTCCTTCTTTCTGGTCGTAAGATTCAAAGCATCCGCCGAAGAGCTTTTCTTCTACTACGATTGCCTCATCCATTCCCTTTTCAAGACCTTCATTGATTGCCTGTTTGCAGTGTCTTACTGCGATCGGTGCATTCTTTGCAATGCCTGCTGCCATCTTCTTTGCTGCCGGCATCAGTTCTTCCTGCGGATATACGGCATTTACAAGACCGATTCTGTAAGCTTCGTCAGCTTTAATATTTCTTGCAGTGTAGATCATCTGTTTTGCCATACCAGGTCCGACAAGTCTTGCAAGTCTCTGTGTTCCACCAAATCCAGGTGTAATTCCAAGACCAACCTCCGGCTGTCCGAATACTGCATTGTCTGAACAGATACGGATATCACAGCTCATGGAGATTTCACATCCGCCACCAAGAGCGAATCCGTTAACTGCTGCGATTACCGGGATCGGAAGGGTTTCGATCTTACGGAAAATATCATTTCCTTTCTTACCAAAAGCTTCTCCCTCTTCTTTTGTAAGAGTACTCATCTCAGCGATATCTGCACCGGCTACAAAAGATTTTTCTCCTGCTCCTGTAAGGATCAGGCATCTGACTGCATCAAGATCAACACCGTCGATCGTTGCATCAAGTTCATCAAGAACTGCACTATTCAGTGCGTTCAGTGCCTTTGGACGGTTAATGGTAATAATTCCAACCTGTCCTTCTACTTCATATGTAATAAATTCCATCATCAACATCTCCTTTTGATCTGGTTTATTAATCACGTTCTACGATTGTAGCGCATCCCATTCCGCCACCGATACAAAGTGTTGCAAGACCTTTCTTTGCATCACGTTTCTGCATCTCATGAAGAAGTGTAACAAGGATACGGCATCCTGAAGCTCCTACCGGATGTCCGAGAGCAATTGCTCCACCGTTTACATTTACTTTATCCATGTCGAATTTCAGATCATGTGCTACTGCAAGTGACTGTGCTGCGAAAGCTTCGTTTGCTTCGATCAGATCCATATCATCTACGGAAAGCCCTGTCTTAGCCATTACTTTATTCGTAGCTGCAACCGGTCCGACACCCATGATAGATGGATCTACTCCGCCGAGTGCTCCTGCTACCCATGTTGCCATCGGTGTAACGCCGAGCTCTTTTGCTTTTTCTTCACTCATAACAACGATTGCTGCTGCTCCGTCATTGATGCTGGAAGCATTTGCTGCTGTTACAATACCATCTTTTTTGAATGCCGGACGAAGTCTTGCGATTCCTTCTGCTGTTGTTCCCGGACGCGGTCCTTCATCTGTATCAACTACGATGGTTTCTTTTTTCTTCTTCACTTCTACAGGAACAATCTCATCTTTGAATTTTCCTGCTTCGATTGCTGCGCAAGCTTTCTGCTGGCTTGCTGCTGCAAATTCATCAAGCTGTTCTCTTGTGAGTCCCCACTGTTCTGCTACATTCTCAGCAGTGATTCCCATGTGATAGTCATTGAATGCATCCCAAAGTGCGTCATTTACCATTGTATCGATCATCGGTGCATTACCCATTCTGTATCCATAACGTGCGTTTTTCAGTGCATATGGAGCCATAGACATATTTTCCATACCGCCTGCTACAACGATATCAGCATCTCCTGCCTGGATCATCTGTGCAGCCATGTTCACACAGTTAAGTCCGGATCCGCAAACAACGTTAACCGTAACTGCCGGTGTCTCGACCGGAAGACCTGCTTTTAAAGAAGCCTGACGTGCAACGTTCTGTCCAAGACCTGCCTGGATTACACAACCCATATATACATGATCAACCTGTTCTGGAGCAACACCTGCTCTATTTAAAGCTTCTTTGATAACGATAGATCCTAATTCCGGTGCCGGAGTTGTAGAAAGAGCTCCACCCATACTTCCGATTGCTGTACGACACGCACCTGCTAACACGATTTTCTTTGCCATCACTTTTTCCTCCTTTTACATCTTAATGGTAAGTATCACTTCTTATTAAATATAAGCTGTTTTACTTTCCGTTTTTAAGATTTTCGCAAGGGACTTTTTTGTCCTCTTTTTTTAATATACTACCCATTTCCCGTTCTGTCAAATATTTATCAATCATTTTTTATCATTTAATTTTCTTTTAACATTTTCACCAACATTTTTTTACAATACATCTGCATTATTCGTCATTTCCAACACACCACTTTTATATTGACCTTTCCCAGATATGGTGCTACACTTAAGATTGTTAAAAATTATTCAACCAGAATACTATAATTAAATTATGAATGAGAAGGTGTGAAAATGAGCAAAAGTTTTGAAGAATTAATCTCAAAAGCAAATCAAAAAACCTTAAAGAAAGTCTCTGTTTCCAACGCACAGGATGAGCCGGTACTGCAGGCTGTCAAAGCTGCAAAAGAGCAAAATATCGCAACAGCCATCCTTGTCGGTGATGAAGCCAAGATCCGCGAGATTGCCGCTTCTATTGATATGGATCTGACAGATTTCGAGATCATCAATGAGCCTGATACCGAAGCAGCTGCATTAAAGGCTGTTGAGCTTGTACACAACGGCAAAGCTGATATCCTTTTAAAAGGATTGCTTGAAACAAAGACATTCTTAAAGAGCGTATTGAATAAAGAAGTCGGACTTCGTACCGGAAAGATGCTTTCCCATGTATGTGTATTTGAGATTGAAGGCATTAACCGTCTTCTGTTCTTCACAGACGTAGCTTTCAATACATATCCAACCCTTGCAGATAAAGTCAATATCATCAACAATGCAGTAGAAGTCGCACATGCATGTGGCATCGAATGCCCGAAGGTTGCTCCTCTGTGTGCAGTTGAGACAGTGAATCCAAAGATGCAGCCAACAGTCGATGCCGATAATCTCACCAAGATGTACGAGGGTGGCGATTTCAAAGGATGCCAGATCTACGGACCACTTTCCATGGATCTTGCGATCGATCCGGAAGCAGCTGTTCACAAAGGTGTGACTAATCCAGTAGCCGGACATGCTGATATTCTCCTCTTCCCGAATATCGATGCAGGAAATATCACATATAAGATTCTTGTCCGCACTGCAAAGGTCAAGATCGGTAACGTACTTGTCGGAACAAGCGCTCCGGTTGTACTTACATCACGTTCTGATGATTTCCAGACAAAACTGAATTCTATCGCTCTTGCGACCGTAATCGCAGGATCGATCACAGACTAAGGAGGATCTTTTTATGAGCTATAAAATTTTAGTAATCAACCCGGGATCTACTTCTACCAAGATCGGTGTGTACGAAGACGAAACTTTATTATTCGAAGAAACACTCCGTCATTCCACCGAAGAGATTGCAAAATATGCAACCATCGTTGACCAGAAAGATTTCCGTAAAGAACTGATCGTAGATATTCTCGCAAAGAACAGCTTCGACATCAAATCTCTGAATGTTGTAGTAGGACGAGGCGGACTTTTAAAACCGATCCCAGGTGGAACCTATCCAGTATCTGACGCACTTCTTGCTGACTTAAAAGCAGGTGTGCAAGGACAGCATGCATCGAACCTTGGAGGCATCCTTGCCCGCGAAATCGGTGATGAGATCGGAGTTCCTTCTTACATTGTTGACCCGGTTGTTGTCGATGAGATGGAACCTGTTGCAAGATATTCCGGAATCCCGGAACTTCCGCGTATCAGTATCTTCCACGCACTGAACCAGAAAGCAGTTGCCAAACGCTACGCCAAAGAACAGAATGTATCTTATGATTCCCTGAATCTTGTAGTTGTACACATGGGCGGCGGTGTATCTGTCGGTGCTCATAAAAATGGCAAAGTTGTCGATGTCAACAACACGCTTGACGGAGACGGACCTTTCTCACCGGAACGTTCCGGCGGTGTACCGGCAGGCGCACTCGTAAAAATGTGTTTCTCCGGTCAGTACACACAGGCTGAAGTATATAAAAAGATCAACGGGAAAGGCGGTCTTAACGGATACCTTGGAACCAACAACATGCGCGACGTTGCAGAACGTGCCTTTGAAAAGGGTGACGAAGAAGCAGCCGGTGTATTCCACGCATTCACTTACCAGGTTGCCAAAGAAGTCGGCGCCATGGCAGCCGTACTTAACGGTAAAGTAGACCAGATCCTTCTCACCGGCGGTATCGCATACAGCGACTACGTTACATCTGAGATCAAAGAAAAGGTCGGCTTCATCGCCCCAATCACCGTCTACCCGGGTGAAGATGAACTCCTCGCCCTCGCTCAAGGCGCTCTCCGTGTATTAAACGGCGAAGAAAAACCTCTGGTATATTAATTTTTTTCCAAAGCCCTAAAACATGCAAAACGCATATATCTCATCGTAGAAAAAAGTCTGGCACACCTCGCCAGACTTTTTTAGTTACTACGCTTTTATTTAATAATGTCAATAGCTTCGAGGGACGCATTATCTTTTGCCCAATTTGTCAACACAACCTAAATTATTCAAAAAAAGAGCAGACACTAAAAAAGTATCCACCCTTTTTTTCTATCCCTAATCTCTTTTAACTACAGCAGAGCATCCCATTCCGCCACCAACACAAAGTGTTGCAAGTCCTGTATGTACATCTTCTTTCTGCATCTCATACAACAAGCTTACAAGGATTCTTGCACCTGAGCAGCCAACCGGATGTCCGAGAGCGATGGCTCCACCATTGACATTCAGCTTACTAAGGTCAAATCCAAGATCTTTTCCAACTGCTACTGACTGTGCTGCAAATGCTTCGTTTGCTTCGATCAGATCAAAATCTCCGATCTCCATTCCCAGCTTCTTCATAACCTTACGTGTTGAATAAACCGGTCCGATTCCCATGATCGCCGGATCACATCCTGCGAGTTCTCCGCCGATCCATGTTGCCATAGGTGTTACGCCAAGCTCTTTTGCTTTTTCTTCGCTCATAACGATAAGTGCAGCTGCACCATCATTGATTCCGGATGCGTTACCTGCTGTAACCATACCGTCTTTCTTAAATGCAGGACGAAGTTTTGCAAGACCTTCTTTTGTGATTCCTTTACGAGGACCTTCATCTGTATCTACAAGAATCGTTTCTTTTTTCTTCTTCACTTCGACCGGAACAATCTCGTCTTTAAATTTACCTTCTGCCATTGCTTTTTCACATTTGTTCTGAGACCATGCTGCAAATTCATCCAGTTCTTCTCTTGTAAGTCCCCACTGTTCGCAGATATTTTCTGCTGTGATTCCCATGTGATAATTATGGAATGCGTCGGTCAGACCATCCTTGATCATAGCATCTTCGATTGTCGCATTTCCCATACGATATCCATAACGTCCGTTTCTTAACATGTACGGAGCCATTGTCATATTTTCCATACCACCTGCAACGATGATATCTGCATCTCCAGCTGCGATCAGCTTCGCTGCAAGGTTTACACAGTGAAGACCGGATCCGCAAAGTACGTTGATAGTTGTTGCCGGTACTTCATTCGGGATTCCTGCATATACAGCTGCCTGACGTGCCGGGTTCTGTCCGTTGCCTGCCTGGATAACATTTCCCATATACACTTCGTCAACCTGATCTGGAGAAACGCCCGCTCTTTTGAGAGCTTCTTTGATTACGATCGTTCCAAGTTCTACAGCCGATGTATTTGCAAACTGTCCGCCCATTACACCGATTGCTGTACGACATGCGCCAGCTAAAACTACTTTCTTTGCCATGTTGAAAATTTCCTCCATTTCGTTTTATTGTTTCTATCTGTGCCGATCATGCATATGTCGACACGCCTAGATAGATAATATCATAATTTCCATGGTTTCGCAATAAAAGAAACCTTTACTTTTGTTTCTTTTTATGTACATTGCGTATACTTTTTTTGTTTTTTGTATTCATTTGCTGCTTCTGGTTTTGCCCCTGCTTCTGTGCAGAATTTTTATGTTGCACATTCGAACGATTTCCAGATTGTTTATTCGATGCGCCATATTGAGATTTTTTCTCATTTGCAGCATTCTTCATCTTCCGCGGTTTGATCAGACAGTTCTTATCGAACCCGATCAGATCCGTCCGTCCTGCTTTCACAAGTGCCTCATGCACCAGATCGTAATTATCCGGATTCCGGTACTGGATCAGTGCACGCTGCATCGCCTTTTCATGTGGAGAATTTGGCACATATACCTTCTCCATCGTCCGCGGATCCACGCCAGTGTAATACATGCAGGTTGATATCGTCGAAGGTGTCGGATAGAAATCCTGCACCTGTTCTGGCATATAACCCAGATCCCGCAGATATTCCGCCAGTTCCACCGCTTCTTTCAGAGTGGAACCCGGATGTGACGACATGAGATATGGTACCATATACTGCTTCAATCCAAGTTCCTCATTGATCCGTTTGTATTTCTTGCAAAATGCCTGAAAGACTGCATTTTCCGGCTTACCAAGCTTCATCAGTACCTTGTCAGAGATATGTTCCGGCGCCACCTTCAGCTGCCCGCTGACATGGTATTTGCAAAGTTCCCGAAAGAATGTATCATCCTTGTCCGCCATCAGATAATCAAACCGGATACCCGAACGGATAAATACCTTCTTCACCTTCGGCAGACTTCGGAGCTCCCGCAGTAATTTCAGATAATCGGAATGATCCACAATCAGATTCGGACATGGCTTTGGGAACAGACACTGACGGTTCGCACAGACGCCGTATTTCTCCTGTTTCTTGCAGGCGCGCTGCCGGAAATTCGCCGTCGGGCCGCCAACATCATGGATATAGCCCTTAAACTCCGGATCTTTCGTCATTTCCTTTGCCTCTTCTATAATGGATGCATGACTGCGTGTCTGCAATGTCCGCCCCTGATGAAATGTAAGCGCACAGAAGCTGCACCCGCCAAAGCACCCCCGGTTGCTGACCAGCGAGAATTTGATCTCCGATATCGCAGGGATTCCACCCTGTGCCTCATAAATCGGATGATAGGTCTTCGTATATGGAAGCGCATACACCTCGTCCATCTCCTGCTCCATCAGTGGTTCCGCCGGTGGATTCTGGATCACATATTGATAATCCTTATATTTTTCTACCAGAATCTTCGCGGTGATATGATCTGTGTTATCATATTGGATTTTAAAGCTTCGCGCGTAATTTAATTTGTCTTCCTGCAACGCGTCATACGACGGAAGCTCAATATAGTCTTCATACAGATGTTCCAGATTTCTTGCTTTGTAGACCGTTCCATGAATAAAACTTAAGTCTTTGATGTCGATGCCGCTTTGCAGCGCATCCGCGATCTCCACAATGGCATGCTCACCCATACCATAGATCACAATATCCGCCTGTGCATCAACGAGAATCGAATGTTTCAACTTATTGGACCAGTAATCATAATGTGCCAGCCGGCGCAGACTTGCTTCGATACCGCCTGCCACAATTGCCGCATCCTTGTATTTCTTCCGGATCAGATTGCAGTAAACGATTGTCGCATAATCAGGTCGTTTTCCCATCTCGCCACCCGGGGTGTAGGCATCTGTATGCCGTCTTTTCTTGGAAACAGTATAATGGTTCACCATTGAATCCATATTTCCGGCGCACACCAAAAAGGCAAGCTTCGGCCTGCCATAAATCGCAATCGAATTTTCATCCTTCCAGTCTGGCTGTGAAATGATTGCCACTTTATATCCATGTGCCTCTAACACACGGCTGATGATCGCCGGTCCAAAAGATGGATGATCCACATAGGCATCTCCGATCACATAGACAAAGTCCGGCTGTTCCCAGCCCTTTAATTGCATTTCCTTCTGCGTGAGTGGGAGGAACCGCTCATCATATGTATATTCCACACCATGTTCACGCAATGTTTTCTTCTTATTTTCCACGTATTTCTATCCTGTCTCTTACTCTTCCAAGGTTCTTCCGTCCTTGATATAATAATGGGCTGTTCCTGCACCTGTCGCAACAACCTGATCCGGATTCTTGATGTTCACAACCGGGACACCAATCTTATCCATAATAAGCTTGTCCATACCAAATATCTTGCTTCCGCCTCCGGCAAGGATAATACCATGCTCGGATATATCGGAAACCAGTTCCGGTGGTGCCGCCTCCAACATCTCCCGAACGGAATCCAAGATCTGATCTGTCTCCTCCTGACACGCCTCGATCATCTCAGAGGATTTGACTGCCATCTTCGTTGGAAGTCCGCGCACCAGTTCCTTTCCACGTGCATACCCGATCGCATCCTGTTCCCGCGGATACACAGAACCAATGTCCTTCTTCAACTGTTCGGCAGAGCTTTCGCCCAGCAGCACATTATGACGTTTCCGCATATAACGGATGATTGCCTCATCGAAATCATCGCCACCAATCTTGATGGAACTGCTATGCTGCACACCGCCTCTTGCTACGATTGCAATATCCGTCGTTCCCGCACCGATATCCACAACCATCGCACCAACTGCCGACTCAATATCCACACCTGCACCGATGGCTGCCGCAAATGGTTCCTCAAGCACATACACATTCTTTGCACCGGTACGGTATACTGCATCACACGCTGCACGCCGCTGTACGTCCGTGACACCACTTGGCACACAGACGCAGATGTTTGGTTTGCCCCAGATCTTTCGTTTTGCAATCGCTGACTTCACATAGATCTTGAGCATACGCTCCGTCATAATATAATCGGAGATAACACCATTCCGGATCGGACGTGTCACCTCAATATCCTCCGGTGTCTTTCCAAGCATCTTTTTGGCTTTATTTCCAACCGCAATGATCTTTTTACTTTTAGCCTCATATGCAACCACCGATGGCTGGTTGACTACGATTCCTTTGTCTTTTATGTATATGACCGTATTCGATGTTCCAAGGTCTATACCGATATCTATATTTACCACGTTTTATACCTCTTATCTTCTGGTTTCTTATTTATCATCCCGTCTATTGGCTTATCACGTAAAAAGCCGATGCTTAAATTATAAGCATCGGCTCTGATTTTTTCAACGATTATTTAAAATCTTCACTTAGTAAATATTTCCGGCTGGAACCTTTTGCCTTCTCACGATCGTCACATTTGAGCATTGCCTCATCGCAAGCCTTGAGCATACGATCGATATTTCCAGACTCCATTGCCATCAGGAGATTCTTTACAGTGCCTTCTACAGAATCATCTGTCTTAAAGCCCTGCTGTTTGAAATATCCCTTTGCAATCGCAAGCATATCCTGTGTAGAAATGCCTTCCATATTGATCTGGTGTGTAAACTTATCCTTGGCATCTCCAGTCGCTCCAAACAAGCGGTTGATAGACTCAGTTGCACCTGTCAGAATCACAACAACATCGTTTACATCCTTGGCTGTAAGTTTCATCAGCTCTGTCATCTTATCTGGTGCGATAAGACCTGCATTTTCAACAACCATACATCCACCGGCAAGCTTTGACATTGCATCTGCAAGTTTAACCTTGTTCAATGCCTGTGCCTTGATCTTCGCGATCGTCTTCGCCTTGCAGATTCCCATATCATAGAAGCTTCTTGCGAAATCTTCTCCGACACTGGTCAGGCCAAATCCGTGATCACCCATCATACATACGTTACGATTCTCCTGATCAACAGTAATGGCATTGAATGTATCCACGAGACTCTTTCCGGATTTCTCCATCTTTGTATACTTTTCAAGGTAAGATGCAGCAAGTGGAAGTTTTCCTTCCTCCGCTGGCTGTGTCAGGTCGATCTGAATGCTGTCTGCCTGCTCTGCCGCCTTCAGCGCTTCCTCTTCGGCCTTCTTTGCAGCCTCTAAGATCTTGCGGGCTTCCTCAGCCTTCGCCTTTGCTTCCGCCTCTGCCTTTGCAGCTTCCTCGGCTGCCTTCTTGCGAGCCTCTTCTTCTGCCTTTGCAGCAAGTTCTTCCGCTGCCTTCTTCTTTGCTTCCTCTTCGGCTTTCTTCTTTGCTTCCGCCTCTGCCTTCTTCTTAGCTTCTTCTTCAGCCTTCTTGCGTTTCTCTTCCTCAGCCTTTGCCTTTGCGGCTTCTTCCGCTGCCTTCTTTGCATCTGCCTCTGCCTTCTTACGAGCTTCCTCAGCTGCCTTTAGTGCTGCCTCTTCCGCCTTCTTTGCTTCTTCTAAGATACGCATAGCCTCTTCGGCTTTCTTACGGGCTTCTTCGGCTGCTTTCTTTGCTTCTTCCTCAGCCTTCTTACGGGCTTCTGCTTCGGCTTTCTTCTTGGCTTCTTCCTCTGCCTTCTTCTTTGCTTCCGCCTCTGCCTTCTTCTTTGCTTCCGCCTCTGCCTTCTTCTTTGCCTCTGCTTCGGCTTTCTTCTTTGCTTCTTCCTCAGCTTTCTTCTTTGCTTCTGCTTCGGCTTTCTTCTTGGCTTCTTCCTCAGCACGCTTCCGATTCTCTTCTGCACGCTTTGTTGCTTCTTCTTCTGCCTTCTGTGCCTGTTCTAAGATACGCTTTGCTTCTTCGGCTTTCTTCTTTGCCTCTTCCGCCTTCTTCAAAGCTTCCTGCTTTGCCTTGGCTCTTGCCTCTTCCTCAGCCTTCTTGCGGGCTTCCTCGGCTGCTTTCAGACGTGCCTCTTCCGCTTTCTTACGTTTTTCTTCCTCTTCTGCCTTGAGGCGTGCCTCCTCGGCTGCACGTTTCTCAGCAGCTGCAGCTGCACGCTGTTTGGCTGCTGCTTCTGCGATTCTACGCTCCTGTGCAGCTGCCTTTTCTTCTGCCTCTTTCAGCTTCTTTCTTCTGGCTTCTTCTTTCCGCTCAGCTTCCTCAATAGCCGCCTTCTTCTTGGCTGCCTCTGCCTCCGCTGCCTTCTTCGCCATCTCTTCCTGCGCCTTTTTCTTTTCTTCCTCTGCCTTATTCTCAGCATCGCCATACTGCGCAAGCTTTGATATCTCTGCACCCAGAGCATCCTCATCCTCATCGCCAAGATCGTACATACTCTTCACATCATTGGTTGGAGTACTCCGGTTTGGCACAATGCTGATGATATCATCTGCATCATCCTTGGATGCTTTGTTCTCCTGTGCTTTCCACTCTACACCATCGGAAATAATCGTTGTATTTCCCTGTTTTGTAAAGGATGCTTCCTCTTCTGCATCATCCCCATTGATTACCTTTACATCGCCACTGCCACCGGATAATTTTGTAGGACGCAATCTTGCTTTTTCATCATCCTGAGCCTTTTTCTTCTCAGGTGCTTTCTCTTCCTGCTTGTTACCCATGTCAATATTGAGACCAAGTCCTCCAGATGGCTCTGTAGCTCCAAGGCTACCGCCCAGTCCTCCAAGTCCTTTGCTCTCTGTCTTGCCACCTGACAGTCCGCCACCTACTGGTGCTCCAAGTCCGCCGCCAGCCGGCTTATCTAAGGATTTTCCAGACTTATCTGCCTGAATGCCAACACTCATGCCAAGTCCTTCATCACTTGCCTTCTTTGGCTCTTCCTTCGCAGGTTCTGCTGCCTTTGCAGGTACCTCTTCTGGTTCCTCGTCCTCCAATTTAATACCAAGTTCTGCAGCTTTCTTACGACGCTTCTTCTCTTCGATTTTCGCAAGTTCTTCTGCTGACAGAGTTTTGTATTTTGGCTTATTGTGGTCTGCAGCAGCTTCTCCCGCATCTGCAGCTCCAGACAATTGCATTGCTTCCTGCTCTTTTTTCAGTTTTGCAGCCTTGGCAGCCTTCTCTTTTTCTACCTGTGCTCTTACCGCAGCAATCAATGCTTCTCTTTGATCAATAGCCACTCCCATTGCCTCCTTTCAGTCATACCTTCTCTCGGTCATATCTTCTCGTCAAGAATTATCTGTATTCTTTTACACGTTTTAGCAAATTCTTCTTAACAGAATCTATCTTCAAAGATGCTTTTAACTCATCTCGTGAAGGTCCTTTTTGTACCGGCTGTTCCTCTTTCTTCTCAGCCTGTGGTGTTGTTGGAATCGAGTCTATGCTGATTCCAAGTGATGCAAGTAACGCTTCCGCCTCTCTCTGCATCTGCTCTTCCTTCTGCATGTTCTCCGTCATCTTATCCTGCGCTTCTTCCATGATCTCGTTGAAATTATTTTCAACAACTTTCACTTCTTTGTGATAATCCGGGAATAACGATGACTTGAATACCGGGAAGTCCAACTTCTTTTTTTCCGGTTTCGTTGTAAACGGAGCTACGTGGAATTCCTCTTTCGGTTCTTTCTTCAGCTCCTCGATTTCTTCCTCTGTCTCTGGTTCTTCTTCAACAGCTTCTTCTACTACTGTCTCCTCGATCTCCGGTTCTGACTCGGATTCCACCTCTGGCTCCGGTTCTACAACCTCTGGCTCCTCAATTTCTACCTCAACCTCCGGTTCTTCTTCGACAGTCTCTTCAATCTCCAGTTCTGTCTCCGGTTCTTCCTCAACAACATCTTCTACTGTCTCTTCGATCTCCAGTTCTGGCTCGGCTTCCACCTCTGGCTCTGGTTCTACGACCTCCGGCTCCTCGATTTCTTCCTCTGCCTCTGGTTCCTCTTCGACAGTCTCTTCAATCTCCAGTTCTGCCTCCGGTTCTTCTTTCACAGCTTCTTCCACCGTCTCTTCGATTTCCGGTTCTTCTTCCACAGTTTCTTCAATCTCAGGTTTCGGTTCCGGCATCTTCATCTCTCCGAATTCATCATCCACAGTTTCAGTGAAATCGTCAACCTCATATTCTTCCTCAAAATCTTCCGGCGCCAGTTCCACTGTCTGGAATTCAAACGTCGGTTTCTTGGCTGTTGTCACTTCTGCTTCCTTCGTCTCGGTCTCCTGCGTCACATGTTCCTTGGATGCAAGTTCCTCAATTGTATCCGCTTCTGCTTCAAAACCATCATCTTCATCTACTACGACTACATCTTTTGCAATTGTCCCTTTTCCATGTCTCATATCTTCCGCCTGCCCTGTTGTCTCTGCAATCTCTGATGAAATGTCACTATTTGATTCTTTCGGCTCTTCCGATGGTTTTACATCTTCCGATTCCGATGTTACTTCTTTTGTTTCTTCTATATCAGCATCCGTTGTCTCAGATTCTTCCTCGTGTTTCTTTCTCTTCCGTCTCTGGAAAAATCCCTTCTTTTTTTCTTTTTCCGGTTCTTCCGCTTCTGTCTCAGACGCTTCCTCTGCCGTTTTTTGTTCTGATGTTTCTGTCACAGATGCTTTCTCTGCTGTTTCTTGTTCTGTCACAGTTGTTTCCTCAGACGTCTTCTGTTCTGTCTCATCCGCAACTGTCTCAGGTGCTTCCGCTTCGGTATCCTTTTTTTCTTCGGTAGCAGATTCCACTTCCGTCTCCGCCTTCTCAGCTTCCGCCGCTGCCGCAGCTTCTGCCTTTTCCTGCTGCTTCTGTTTTTTCAACAGCTTCTTTTCTTTCCGTTGCTCTTCGCGTTCCTGCTTTTTGAGCATCTTCTGCACTTTCTTCTCCGAACCGGCAGGTGTATATGAATCCTCATACATGATCGTGATCTCTGCCTCTTTCGGATGCATCCGCAAATCATCGGCTGCAAGCAGCTCCTGTTCTTCTGCACGAAGTGCCTCCATATCTGGATCATCATCTACAGCTTCAGTGTCCGCATATATATCGAAATATGTATCTACCTTTACTTTTCCAGCTTCGATATCCAATATAATCTGGCTGTTATCGGAATTCTTGAACGATGCATGATATAACTCAGCCAGCGTCGCCGCCTCGTTCTGTTTTTCCTCTTTCTTGTAAAGCAGATATAACTCAAAGCTCCAGTCATAGTCCAGATTGTGTGCATACCCGGCAATCAATGGTTCCAGCGTCTTGTAATCGTCCGCATGTTCATGCTTATTCCAGACATATTCCATGTCCCGGCTGTCATATGCATTGGCATCAAACATATACATATCGTAATACGTCTTTGCCAGCTGGAAATATCCCATCCGCAAATACAGCTCCACAAACGTATACAAAACCCGCTTCGATTCCGGTCCCAGACGATGCGCCATGATCAGACATCGTCTGGCATCCTTATATCTATCATTTTTTATGTAAATCTCTCCACACAGTCTCAGGAACTGTGGGTTCAGGGATTTTGTCAAATCCTGATGTTCCACTAACTCAAGTGCCAGACTATATTCTCTGGAATTCGCCAACTCTTTAATTTTATTTACACTCGCCATGCTGAGTCCTGCGCCCATGCCCTGTCACCTCTGCCAGTTTCATTTCACTTAGTGTCCTTCAAAGACCTTTTCTACCTTCTCGATTACAGTGTCTTTCATGTTGCCTCTTGTCTTTTCATACTGCAATCCTGACTCCATAATCTCCAAAAGTTCCATTCTGTACTCGCTATCAATATCCTTGATGTATTCCATCAATACATCCTTCAGTTCAATGACATATTCCTTCGTCTGCATCTTGGCAAGCATCTCATCTGGATTGAACTTCGATGTACTCTTCATGTCTTCCTGCTTACGTCCACAGATCAGACATTCATCTGCACCAGCCTCGTTTACATAACCACAGTTACATGTCCAGATCATGCCATCGGTACGATACTTCTCGACTGCATCAATACCACGTTTCTCTTTAAGTGCAGATAATCTATGTAACGGCATGCTGACATCGATTGGCTGGTCGTTGCACGCGAATACACCACGGCTTGTCACATATTTGGAGATGCGTACCTTTGCATCCTTCAAAAGCAGAATATCCTTTGCAGGAAGCTTACACTCCATATCCTTGGATTCGATCAGAGAAACATTTCCTTTCTCAAATACAAAATCCAGATCCTTTAACAGCAATCGTTCTTCATACAGGTTTGTCAGCTCGACGTCTGCACGGATTGCACGAATATCATCTTTGTTATAATTAAAGAAATCTGTAGAAATTGTTACCCCATTCTTAGAACCACGTAACCATACACGTACCGGTCTTGGCACCAGACGATTATAGTAGTTGCTGACATACAGAGATTTTTCTGTAACTGGATTCTCCTCTGGCTTCTTCTTCAGGCGAACAGCTGTACCAGAAGCGATCGTTCCTACGGAATAGCTTGCAAACTGTGTATAATTCAGTTCCACGCCAATTACCGCATCCGCTTTCTTTCTTGCTGCGATTGTCTGCAGACGCTTCAGTGCTGTCTCATTTACCTGCTCCAGCTTGCCTGTCAGCTTCTCACTCTCGGAATCTGACATCTCACTCACACCGGCTGCAAACCCCTTGAAAAAGTTCGAGCTAAGTACCGACTGTACATTTACAAATCCCAAATACTCTACGATTTCGTAACCCTCAAAGCCCTGTCCGGACGTCAACATTACTTCTGTCATTTTTATTACCCTCCCAAAATAAAAATAATCGCTCAAATTTACCTTAAATGATACCATACTTCCGTCATATTTGAAAGACTTTTTGTATGATTTATAACATTTTCATCAATTATTTTGTGCATTTTATGCAAAAATCACCAAATTTCTAAAATGCTAATGGATTTTTATTCTCATATTTGTGGAAATAAAACTCCAAATCAAAATAGGTATGCTCATCGCTGTCCGCGATCATTTCCCAGTTCTCCAGTTCATCCAGATTCGGGAAATGTGTATCCGCTGCATAATCATAGTTGATCTTCGTCACATGCGCATATTTGCAATACGGAAGCAGCATCTCGTAGATCTGTCCGCCACCGATTACAAAAATTTCCTTATCCTCATATTTTTTCAGTTCCTCGAACAGTTCTTCTTTCGAGTGAACAACCGTACCCCCTCGCACGGTATAATTCGGATCAGTCGATAAAATGATATTATCTCTTCCCGCAAGCGGCAGGCCATTCGGGAATCCTGCCAGTGTCTTCCTTCCAAGTACAACGACATTTCCCATTGTCGTCTGTCGGAAGAATTTGTGATCCTCTGGTATTGATACGAGCAGATCGCCCTTGTTTCCAATCGCCCAGTTGTTATCTACTGCTACTATTAAGTCCATATTACCCTCCAAATATTTCGCTCTAAACCGCTATTGGTATGTTCTTGATCTGTGGTCCGGTCTGATAATCTTCGATTGTAAAATCATCAACCGTAAAATCATAAAAATCTTTGACATCTGGATTGAGTGTTACTTTCGGCGCCGGATACGTCGGCCGGCTGATCAGCTCTTCCACGATCGGAATGTGTCTGTCATAGATGTGTGCATCCGCGATCACATGTACCAGCTCTCCCGGTTCAAATCCAGTTACCTGTGCCATCATATACACAAGTGCCGCATACTGTACGACATTCCAGTTATTCGCTGCAAGCACATCCTGCGAACGCTGATTTAAGATTGCATTTAATTTGTTGCCTGTGACATTGAACGTCACGCTGTACGCACACGGATACAGGTTCATCTCAGACAGATCCTGATGCACATAAATGTTCGTCATAATACGGCGGCTGTATGGATTATTCTTCAGATCATAGATCACACGATCGACCTGATCCATCATACCCTCTTTGTATTTGTGCTTCACACCGAGCTGGTAACCATACGCCTTGCCGATCGAACCATCTTCGTCTGCCCACGCGTCCCAGATATGGCTGTGCAGGTCATGGACGTTATTTGATTTTTTCTGCCAGATCCAGAGCAATTCATCAATTGCGGATTTGATATAAGTTTTTCGAAGTGTGATCGCCGGAAATTCCTCCGCCAGATTATATCGGTTTACAACACCAAACCGTTTGATCGTATATGCCGAAGTCCCATCCTCCCATTTCGGACGCACCTTTTCGCCCTTCGTATCGTAACCGTTCTCAATAATATCCTTACACATCGCAATGAACAAATCATCTGCTTTACTCATGTTTTGTCTCCTTCTCCTATTTTGTGCAGTATTCACAGTCTCACTTGTGAATATGTGCCAATCTTATTTTTTCTGCTTGTATTTTTTTCTTTTTCTGTTAACATAATGCCCATGGAGGTACATTCTATGATTCCAAAAGAATTCGGGCCTCGTCTAAAAATTTCGCGTCGTCAAAAACATCTCAATCAAACCGACATTTCCAAACGACTCAATATTACAAGACAAGCCTACAGTAACTATGAAACGGGAAGATGTGCGCCGCCAGTCGATGTTCTGGCTGAACTTACACTGCTTCTCGAATATGATTTCTTTTCTATTTTTCTGGAAGCGGCTGCTTCCAAATTATTTCATTCCAATTTTCAATTTTATCCAGAAAGCGAGGATCTATCATGTCAGACACAACCACCTTTGGAGCTATGCTCATTCGTCTCCGACTCCACTCCGGTTACACCCAGAAAGAAATAGCCGCATCGACCGGCATCTCACGTTCATCGTATTGTCATCTGGAAGCGGACTACCGAAAGCCAACGATGGAATTTTTTATTAAGCTTTGCATCTTCTATAAGCAAAATCCCGTGAAGCTCCTGCTTCCACTTTTCCCGGAAGAATCCATGGATTCCCAGAAGCATTATCTGCAATATTTAAATTCGTTATGTGAAATCCGATACAAATCAGACACGAAGCGCAATCGAAAGCGCAACGTCAAATGCTGGTCTAAGAAATAGCATCAAAGTTGTTCCCGATCAGAAATCCGGCTTCCGCCTGTTTCCGGTTCTTCTCGTATGGATTACTCTCTGAATACTGGATCTGTGTCGTCGTCTCTCCACCTGCAACATACGTTCTGCCGCATTCCGGACAGACCCCCATCTTCAATGTTACATTCGCCGATATCAGCTTTGCACCCGGCTTGCTGCTTTTCTGAATCGCATTCGCCACGTGCTCCCGTTCATGTGCACTTACTTTCGCGTACGATTCTCCTGCCGCAATCTTGCCCGGTGTCTTAAATGACACATCCGGTTCGTTCGAACCATCGACATATTTCCGATTCTTACACGTCTGACATTCGACCGGCTTCACCTTCGTGGAAGTGTCGACCGTATTGTCCGCATTGACCGGTGTCACGCGGCTGACACCGCTATATGGAATTATATAGTTGTTACTCATCGAACCAATATTCATTCCATCACCTCAAAAAAATAAAGGTAACCAGACAGGTTATCTGCATGGTTACCTTTATTTTACTATATTTCGCTTATATCCACAAGAGAAAGATTGTGTCTGTCAGATGACTCTAAGCTTGTAAGAAGCGCATGTGCGGTATCTAAGCTTGTGAGAACCGTCACACCTGTCTCGATTGCATTTCGGCGGATTACGAAGCCGTCCTTGCTGTGTTCCACACCCTGTGACGGTGTGTCGATAACAAGATCGATCTCATGTGACAGAATCAGGTCTAACAGGTTCGGAGAAGGCTCTTCCACCTTGTTAATCGGTTTTGCAGGTACGCCATTCTCATTCAGGACACGGCAGGTACTTCTTGTCGAATAGATCTCATAACCAAGCGCGGTAAACCGCTGTCCGATTTCTACTGCATCCAGCTTATCGGAATCCTTTACTGTAAGTATCATCTTCTTGTACTTCGGCAGATTCACGCCGTTTCCAAGGAATGCCTTGAACAACGCTTCGTTGTAATTTTTCGAGATACCAAGGCACTCACCGGTTGATTTCATCTCCGGACCAAGGCTGATCTCAGCACCCCGGATCTTCTCAAAGGAGAATACCGGCATCTTGATTGCGAAGTATTCAGATTCCGGCTGTAATCCCGGTGTATAGCCCATATCCTTGATCTTCTCGCCTGTGATAACTCTCGTTGCAAGATCAACGATTGGAATACCGGTTACCTTACTGATGTATGGTACGGTACGGCTTGATCGCGGGTTAACCTCGATGACATATACCTCATCCTGATATACAATAAACTGAATATTGATCAGTCCGATAACATGCAGGCTGTTCGCAAGCTTCTTCGTGTAGTCTTCAAGCACACGCTTGATCTTCGGTGTGATCGTCTGTGCCGGGTACACAGAGATACTATCTCCGGAATGGATACCTGCACGCTCGATATGCTCCATGATACCAGGAATCAGGATATCGTCGCCGTCACATACGGCATCGACCTCGATTTCCTTACCCATCAGATATTTGTCAACCAGAACCGGATGTTCCTGCTCATGCCGATTGATAATCTCCATAAACTCAATAATATCTTTATCCGAGATTGCAATCTGCATACCCTGTCCGCCAAGAACATAGGAAGGACGTACCATAACCGGGTAACCAATCTTATTTGCAATCTCCAGTGCTTCATCAACGGTTGTTGCCATGCCGGATTCAGGCATGGGAATACCCAGCTTATCCATCATTGCGCGGAAGTGGTCTCTGTCTTCTGCCAGGTCGATCACAGCAGGAGGAGTCCCCAGAATTTTTACGCCGTTCTTTTCCAAATCAGCCGCCAGATTCAGAGGAGTCTGACCGCCGAACTGCGCGATAACGCCAACGGGCTTTTCTTTTTTATAAATGCTCAGCACATCTTCCAGTGTCAGAGGTTCAAAGTAAAGCTTATCGGAGGTGTCATAGTCTGTGGAAACGGTTTCGGGGTTGCAGTTTACGATAATTGTTTCAAAACCAAGCTGCTTCAACGCCAGAGAAGCATGTACGCAGCAGTAGTCAAATTCAATACCCTGCCCGATTCTGTTGGGGCCGCCGCCCAGAATCATAACCTTGGGTTTTTCTGTGCTGACGGGGTTTTTGTCTTCTGCATTATAGGTGGAGTAGTAATACGCCTTATCCTGTGTGCCGCTGACATGAACGGGCTCCCAAGCCTCCTCCAGACCCAACGCGATGCGCTTGTTTCTGATTTCTGCTTCATCGATTTCCAGAAGTTGGCTCAGATATTTATCGGAGAAGCCATCCTTCTTTGCGGCAATCAGTACATCATCCGCAGGCAGCTTTCCTTTGTTTGCCAGAAGGACTTCCTCCTCCTCAACCAGCTCCTTCATCTGATTGATGAACCATGCCTTTACCTTTGTCAGCTCATGGATTTCTTCTACGGTTGCGCCCTTTCGCAGTGCTTCATACATGATGAAATGGCGTTCACTGGAGGGAGAAACCAGCATTTTCAAAAGTTCTTCCTTGGATTTTTTATCAAAATCCTTTGCATGCCCCAGACCATAGCGACCTGTTTCCAGAGAACGGATGGCTTTCTGGAAGGCTTCTTTATAATTCTTACCGATACTCATAACCTCGCCGACTGCGCGCATCTGGGTACCCAGCTTATCCTCTACGCCTTTGAATTTTTCAAATGCCCAGCGTGCGAATTTGATAACAACATAATCGCCATCGGGAACATATTTATCCAGTGTGCCGTATTTACCGCAGGGGATATCCTTCAGAGTCAGCCCTGTTGCAAGCATGGCGGAAACCAGAGCAATGGGGAAGCCGGTTGCCTTGGAAGCCAGTGCAGAGGAACGGGAAACGCGGGGGTTTACCTCGATTAAGTAATATTCGGAGGAATTGGGGTTCAGTGCGAACTGCACATTGCAGCCGCCTTCGATTTTCAATTCCTTGATGATTTTCAGTGCAGAATCACGCAGCATGGTGAAATCATGGTCATTCAGTGTGAGGATGGGTGCTACAACGATGGAGTCGCCTGTATGCACACCAACGGGGTCGATGTTTTCCATACCGCAGATGGTGATGGCATGGTCGGTACCGTCACGCATAACCTCGAATTCGATTTCCTTATAGCCCTTTACGCTCTTTTCTACCAGAACCTGATGCACAGGGGAAAGCTTCAGCGCATGCTTCATGATTTCCACCAGTTCAGCTTCGTTATTGGCAAAGCCGCCGCCTGTGCCGCCCAGTGTGAAGGCAGGACGCAGCACAACGGGATAACCGATTTCATTTGCCGCTGCGATGGCTTCTTCTACGGAATAAGTAATCTGAGAGGGGATAACGGGCTCACCGATGGATTGGCACATTTCCTTAAACAGCTCACGGTCCTCCGCACGTTCGATGCTATCGATAGGAGTCCCCAGAAGCTCAACCTGACATTCCTTCAAAATGCCTTTTTTCTCAAGCTGCATTGCCAAATTCAGCCCTGTCTGTCCGCCGATACCGGGAACAATGGCATCAGGTCTTTCGTAACGCAGGATTTTTGCAACATATTCCAGAGTCAGAGGTTCCATATAAACCTTATCCGCAATGGTGGTATCTGTCATGATGGTTGCAGGGTTAGAATTGACTAATACAACCTCAAAGCCCTCTTCCTTCAAAGCCAGACACGCCTGTGTGCCTGCATAGTCAAACTCTGCCGCCTGACCGATAACAATGGGACCGGAGCCGATAATCAGAATTTTCTTTAAGTCTGTTCTCTTTGGCATAATGTTTTGTTCCTCCTCATGTTCTTTTTACCTATTTATACCTATTATATAGCTATTTCATTTATATAGCTATTTCTATCTGTTTCTATTTTACAGTGTTTCATCCTTCCATGCAATGCTGCCGTGATACATTGTCAGCCTGCAGGCACCAAAAACCTTTTCTCCTGCGAAGGGCGTTGCTCTGCCCATGCTCAGGAAGTCATCTGGGTTGATGGTGTATTCCTTATCCAAATCGTAAACCGTCAGGCTTGCAGGCTGTCCTTCTTCCAGAGGTGTGCCGACACAGAAGCGGTTTCTGGGATTGGTGTGCATCAGCTCGATGAGCTTTTCCAGAGAAAGTACGCCTGTTTTCACCAGCTTGGTATACAGAATGGGGAAGGCAGTTTCCAGACCGACTACACCCATCAGGCTCTTTTCCAGACCTCTGCTCTTTTCCTCTGCGGAGTGGGGAGCGTGGTCTGTCGCAATCATACCAATCGTGCCATCGAGAATACCGGCAATCAGTGCTTCTCTGTCCTCCTCGCTGCGGATGGGGGGATTCATTTTAAAACGTCCGTCCTCCTGTAGCATGGAATCATTCATGGTCAGATAATGCGGCGCGGTTTCGCAGGTCACATCCAACCCCTCTGCCCTTGCCTTGCGGATGAGTGCCACGCTTTCCTTCGTGGAGATGTGGCAGACATGGTATTTCACGCCGGTTTCCTTTACCAGCTGCAAATCTCTCTCAATCTGCTTCCATTCGCTTTCGGAGCAGATACCCCGATGCCCGTGTGCCTGTGCATATTCGCCCTTATGAATATAGCCGCCCGCAAGCAGGGAATTATCCTCGCAGTGCGCGGCAACAATTTTGTTGTAAGTGCTGATTTTTTTCATTGCTTCACGCATGATTTCATCATTTTGCACACCACGCCCGTCATCAGAAAAGGCGCAGACATCGTTGACGATTTCGTCATACGCCGCCAATTCCTCGCCCTTTTCACCTACCGTAATCGTGCCGTAGGGGACAACCTGAATGCAGGCGGTTTCGCGGATTGCCTTTAGCTGCACCTCCAGATTTTCCCGACAATCAGGGACGGGGTTCAGGTTCGGCATGGCGCAGACCGCCGTATAGCCGCCATGTGCCGCCGCAAGGCTGCCGCTTTTGATGGTCTCCTTATAAAAAAAGCCCGGCTCTCTCAGATGCACATGAACATCAATAAAACCGGGAAAAACAAAGCAGCCGTTTAAATCATAAACGGAACAATCTGCCTGAGGTGTGCGGTTGGAAATTTCGTGAATCATACCGTTGGCGATAAATACGTTGGATTTCATGAATTTGCCATGAACAAATACAGTTGCATTCGCTAGAATATAGTCCACTGTCTTCTCTCCTTTCGTCGCTAACTTGGTTCCAAACTTATTTTTATCTAAATCTTCAATACTATATCATAAAGGAATAGTAGTGTCAAGATATAGTTTTTTCGGAATTTTCCGTTACAAGAGAAAGTGTTTTGGGAATTTGTTGACACTGCAATTTCGTTGTGTTAGACTAAATTTGTAAATTTATGCGGTTTTTTGCAACTGACGGAACAGGTGGGCAACCACAGGGGAGCAAAGGACTTAAGAAAATTAAGCAGTGCAGAACTGCTTTTTGTCGACCGTCTGGGCAGTCTGTTTCTGTAATACGGAAGTAATGCGGAATCGGACTGCCTTTTTCTGTTTGTTCCGTAGGGAAAAAAGACAGGATGTTTTAGATTTTTTGAGGAGGTAACCCATGAAGAAAATTGGTATCGTTATGG
>ERZ773138.1296-NODE-1296-length-24369-cov-4.436868_pt1 | contig 24369 bp, 28 predicted proteins | sample MGYA00511114_ERZ773138 | MGnify/ENA primary metagenome ERZ773138 (study PRJEB29015, sample SAMEA2737805) | human gut metagenome | biome: human gut; feature: human-associated habitat; material: faeces | place: China | collected 2012 ...
AACCAGCAGCAGTGAAGTTTGTGCCGGTACCTGTAAGGGTGTTTCCGCTGATGGCGATAGTGCCAGTGTTATAAAGCATGAATTACCTCACGATAATAACGATCGTTTAAAGTGATCAATCCTGTAAAATTGATCGCTTATATCAATCTGACTATTTTTTAGACTCTAATAAAATGGGGATTCCCGTATAAACAGGATTGCCGAGATGAAATTTTTATTTGCCGTTGCTTTTTTGCTTCTGGTTGGATGCGCTGATAAACACACAGACTACAAATTCAAAATGGATTATCCGGTGGAAGCAGCACGTTTATCGCTGGGTGGAGATATTCATGTGAATATCGACTGTGCCACACGAGAAATGGTTCTTCTTTCTGACAGTAGTAATGGAATTTTTAGCCGCCATGTTCATAAGCGGCTTAGTAATATTTGCTATAAAAAAACGGATAAACTCGACGTGGTTTACAGATTTAATTCAAAGAAAGATGTGAGGCAAAGTATGATTTCTACGCAATATCCTCGCGTACCACCTGAATCAAATGCCTACAAATTGAGCGAGGGGAATTCTTAAACCCCGACTCTGTAATGTCTGGCTCCAGTTACGCTGGTTCTGCGCGATATATCTACCCTGCAACTGTGAGCCAGTCCATTTGAGCATCAATCCTGAATAACCCACTACAGTACCGTCATCGCTGAGATTTCCTGGACAGTTGTTTAACAAAATCCATGGGGTGTAGCTGAGACTTACTGAGAAGGTATTGTTCTGTAAATCATAGTTTGCCGGCACATCATAAAACCCAACGACTCGTGGCATTTTTGATGCTGAAGCTGCACTCCAAATCAGATTTCCCGAACTATCGAACACATCCAGATAGCCACTCTCCATACCTATATTACGTGCAGTTCGGATCATGCTTCCGGCATTCTCTTCAATCAAATCGGCACCGAGTAGTCCATATTTATTTGCGTTAAGCTTTAACCATCTTAATGAACCGTCCTTGCGAAATGCCTGTGGAAGATCTCCTAACGTGCTCCCATTGCCAAATGGACTATCTATGAGGTAATAGCCCTTATTCTCCACTGCACCAAGTGTACGTTGATCGCGAAATATCGTGGACCTGTTTTGCGAGTCCACGAGGAGCTTTCCGGCACTGTTATAGATTTCGAAACCACTCATTGGAAATTATAAACCTCCACATTCAGAGTATTTGCTGGGCTACCTCCACCTGGTAAATAAAGCACTGTGAAGCCTCCATTATAAGCGCGGCAGTAGTATTCATTCGCAAGCGCACCAGTCGATATGTTCGATATGAATGTTCCATCCTGTGTAACCCCTGCAAAGGAAACATTTTTAGACGTTTCCCCGGCAGAGAATGTTACAGAGGTGCTTCCAATATAACGGATTGCATAATCACTTAAATCAACGGCAATGCGACCATCGCCGTCCCAACATTGCAAGCCCTGTGGCATTACCATAACCCCATTCTGACACGTAGCACGTTATTGCTGTCGTAGATACGAATGAGAGTGCTGGATATCAGCATTCTCCCGCCCCCGGCCACGCCGTTGATTTCGAACGTTCCCCCTTTATCAAGCTTCCACCCAACAGAGCCAGCCACATAATTATTGGACTGGATGTAGTTGCCAATCTTGGCGTTGCCGATGGTGCCGTCCTGAATGAAGGTTTCCCGAATAAACACCTGCCCGTCCTGAATAACGAACGGCAGTGTAACCGCTCCCCCCGCCTGCGCCATGACGGCGAAGCGATCCGCCAGGAACAGCACCTGCGACTGCATGCCCGATGGAGTGTTTTCTACACCGATCCCCATTCCGGCGGCATACTGTTTTCCATTCGCGTCCACGGCAACCTTGATGCTGTACATCGCCTTCAGGTCACCACTAACGTTTGCTATCGCCTGGGCGTTAGTGCTGATCGCTGAAGTGTGCCCGTTGATGGTCGCCGTGATGCCGTTTATCTGCGTGGCCGTGGCCTGCTGATAATCGGAGAACGTCTGGTTCAGGCTGTTGATGGATGCTTTGTTGCCGTTGACATCCGTCTGCAACCTCAGCAGTGAGCTCGTCGTGGCCTCCCTGTCGCTTGCCATGGCGCTGTCAATGCGATCGATGCTGGCCTTACTGTCACCGTACTGCGCGCTGAGTGTCATCCGCTGATTAACCTGCGCAAGCGTATTGGTGATTAGCGCGATGGAGTTGCTCTGAATGCCGCCGCTGGCCTTGTCCGTTTTAGCCCCCAGCTCCTCCAGCCGGGACGCCATAGAGTAATCCAGGTTTGTGACAACCTGGCTAAGATCGGTTATTGAGGCTGTATTCTGCGCGCCGACTTCAGCAGCTGAGTCCGCTTTATCAGAGGCGGCCTTAGTTGCTGCGGTAAGCTGGCTAACCTCAGAGGCTCGCGCCTCCGTCTCAGTGGCCAGTGCCTGGCGAACATCAGTAATACCGGCTTCATTATCCGCAGTCTTTGCCTCCAGTCGGGTGACATCGGTAACGCGTGCCTCCGTCTCAGTGGCGATCACCTCCCGAAGTTGCTCGAACGTGGCAGAGTTGGCGTCCTGCTGGGCGGTCTGACGAACAACAACATCAGCAATGGCAAGTGCGTTACTGATGATTGCTTCTGCTGTCTGCTTATTCGAACCTACGGCGGCAGCCAGACCGTCGGCGTTCTCCTTAATTGCATCAGAAAGCTCGGCCAGTTTCTCGCTACTGTCTACAGCACTTTCAATCAGATCCTTAAATACCTCGGAATCTTTAATCTCCTCCAGAATTGCATCTGTGATATCGGATACATCGATGCTGGCCTGCCCGCGCACAAAGTCTGTATACCCTGATTCATTTCCACTGCGGTCCACCAGCTGCGCGCGGTACCAGAAAATTTGCCCTGCCTTAAGGCCCATCTGCTGATACTTGCGCTGCGGATAGGGTACATCTGCCAGCAGCATCGCATCGTCTTCGGTACCGGTCAGGCTGTACTGAATTTCCGTCTTCAGCGTGTCGTCGGTGTTCGCCGGGAATCCCCAGCTGAGCTCGATACCGAATACCACATTATCGGAAGCGATGAAGCCGACCGGTTTCGGCGGATTGCCCACTTTACCCGTAAGATTTACTTCTGATGATGTTGCCCAGACTGATGAAACGTCGCTGGCGTTCACCGCCCTGACGCGCACCAGATAACGACCGGAGTAGATACCCTGCACTTCAAAACCGAGAGAAGACGTTCGGGGCACACTAATCCAGTTGCCACTGTCACGCCGCCATTCAGCCTCGTACGCAACTGCCCCCTGAACAGCATCCCAGGCAACACGCATGGTGGTAACAGCAATGTTCTGGTTAACCGTAGAGTAACTGTCAACGACAATATTACCAGGAGGTGCCTGAACCCCTGGAGGGATGACACTGATCGGACGCTCATCCAGCCTTGCCCCGGTATCAACGGCGGAATAGATGTCAGGGTTGTAAGTCGTCCCGGTGACTTCGAAAGTACCGTCGTTGTTGTCCCGCGTTCCCGTAACACGGAAAAGCGCTATATACAGATCGTCAGAATCCACACCCCAGTTACATTCAGCCTCCGGCGTTTCGCTGTAGGGTGTGGTGACAGTGACTGTGTTTCCCTTAACCGCCTGGACGGTTCTGGCCTGAGCTATTCCTGATGGCAGGTTCAAAAACAGCCGGTTACCGGCTTTCACATCAGCGGCGCGATCGAGGGTTATGTTGCGGCCGTTAACCGCACTCACCCTGCCGCCGATAGTTCTTCCGGCAAGCTCATTAGCGGCCACGCCGATCACTTCCCCGACAGGGGGAACGTCCATGCCTGTGCTGAAAGTCACCACCTCGCCAATACCGTTAGTAAGCAGCGCCCAGCGCCCCCGACGGTTTGCCTCTGACTGCCTGGTGCAGCCGATTGCAGTCATTTCGAGCTGACGATAATCGAATCGCATGGCCAGATCGTTATCGTAAACAGGCTCAGGCGTGTCTTTATAGTGGTTGGCTGGGTCTGACCAGTTCACCAGCGCGGCAGTGTTTCGTGTGGTTTCACTCGGGTCCGCAAAGGTAAATTTACCCTCAACAACGCTGGCGTGGTTATAGATGTGCCACACATCCCGTGGCATATCAGCCAGGACATACATCTTATTGTCGCCCCAGTACGTCATGCCGCGAAATATACCCGCCAGATCACGAAGTACGGTCCAGGCGTCATTACGGTCCTGGATATAAACGTTGCAACGAAAACGAGGCTCCGTCCCGCTTCCGCCCTTGCCGTCTGGTACCTGCTGATCGCAATACTGGGCGATGCGATAAAGTTCCCATTTGTCTATCTGAGTCGCATCGATTCTTTGACCCAGCCCGAAGCGCTCGTTCAGAATGATGTCGTAATAAATCCAGGCAGGGTTATCCGTCCATGCCCATTTAAATACGCCCTCCCATGTACCAGAGTAAGTGCGGGTTTCGGGAACATAAGTATCAGGTACACGGATGATTCGCCCTTTCGGATTGCACACAACCTGAGGAATGCCATTAGGGAACTGCTTTGCGTCAAACTCTACATACAGCAGCGCTGTGTTAACGTAGCGAAGTTTGGCGTCAATAATTTCAGTAACGGCCACAACGCGCATGGTGTCGACGATATTCACGCTCGTGGAATCCGGCGTGATTCTGCGAACCCGCAACTGCCATCCAGTCGAGGCTTTCGGAAGATTGACGCGGTGACTGCGCTCATAAAGCGACGTGGTTTTGTCATCAACAGCACCGTTAACCACCGTTTCATACGGCCCGCCATCGACCGACAGATCGATAGCATACTCGACGCGGGTTCCGACTTTGTCGCCGTTGTTTTTCTGGAGTAAAAGAGTTGGCCATCCCAGGCGAATTCGCAGCGCAGAGAGCTGCGTGTTGGATACCGCGCGCACGTACGGCACAGCCTGTTTCAGCTCATATGAAACCTGAAGTTCGTTTTCAATGCCGGGGAAGCCCTGAATATAGTCCTGGTCCTGAGTGCCGGAACGGAACTCGTATTTTACATTATTGAAGTTATAACTTCCGTCGGCGTTCTGAAGAGGCGTATACGAAGATGAGTCACCAAGAAAGATGTTTTTACCATCAAGCCCGCCAGCGAACTCACCCTCTCCAAGAGCAATTAGCACCTTTGCCCTGGCAATCGACTGAATGCTGTCCGGTGCTTCAACAGGCGTTCGGGTCTGATTGCTGCCACCTTTACCGCGGCCTTTGATGATTGTCGTCGTCATATCGCGTCCATAAAAAAGCCACCGTCAGGTGGCTTACAGTGCGTGGTTTGGTTTATTGCTGATCTTCGGCATAAATCCCGGCGGAAATAATCGCGCCACCTATTTCGCGCTGTCCATAAAGCAGGGGGACGGGATTTCCGGATGCTGTTGTATTAACGGGACCACCAAACGCATAAGAGGGTTTGTTATCAGGATCCTGACGCATTCGCAGACCAGCAACCTGAGGGGAAAGCATTTGCACTACACCGCCAACAGCCATAGAACCAGCCGCGGCATATAACGCCATTTGTGTACCTGCGGCCCATCCAATTGGGTTCCACCAGGTAAAGGCCGCAATTGCAGCAGCAGTAACAATTTGAAAGAGGCCCGCCCTTTTACTACCGCGTATAACAGGGATAATGCGAAGTTCATCGCCGGGCCCGAGAAGATCAAATTCTTCGTGACCAATATTGCGGCGGTCCCGGAAGATGACAAAATCCAGCCCCTTTGCTCTGGTCTCACGCAGGTAGGCATCAAAGCCGTCAATGGTGTTTGAAAGCGCCCTGAAAACTTCGCTGGCAGAGGTTAGCGCGCGGCGATGCGTCCTGCCAAATCGCTGAGCCATTGAGCCGCTGAGTTTGATAACGGTTTTTTTTTCCATTACATCAAATCCTTATAACGCAGAATTTTGATGGTACGGTCACGATAATAGCCACCGTAGGGAATGCGCTGACTTAGCTGACCATACATGTGATGCAGGAGCATGTTGCCATCAAGCAAAATCCCCGCGTGGTTCGGGACAGTGGACTGTACCTGCATGATAACCATGTCACCTGGCTGAGCGGGACCGTCGTACTCACGGAAACCGCATTCCTGCCAGTTATCCATATAAAGGTTTTCACCCTGCTCCCACCAGTGGCGTTCCACGCTGTAGTTGGGCAGTTCAATGCCGTGTTCGATGCGGAAATAGTCCATGATGAGAGACCAGCAGTCTGCGTGCCCGAGAACAAACTGGCGCCCGGTGAGGGGGCGATCTCCGCGAGGCATAACGGTGCGTATATCACCCTCCGGCCACGATGCAATCACCCAGGGCATCTCAGTGGCATCACACATCAGCATGTCGAGCTCGCTCGGCTGCGTTGTCGCCCCATCACCGGGATGACTGTGGACGATCGCCACTACTGTGCCCTGCTCTTCGGCTGCGGCATAATCCTCAGGGTTAAGTTCAAACTGCTCAGTCGGCGATTCAGCCTGATTTTTGCAGGGGATGTACTTCTCAACCCGCCCCTTCTGGATAACCACACCACAGCACTCCTCAGGGAAGGACGCGGCGGCATGTGCCAGAATGGCTGTAACTGTTTTATCACGCATGATTAGCCTCTCAGAAGTGAAGCGCCGGGGAACCCGCCATAATCCAGCTGTTCATTCTCTCCAAATCGAGGTTTACAGCCCGTTGACAGCAGTCCGGAACAAACATCCTGTGAAGGATCGTCCACCCGGTTGCCATCTTTATCGAACCAGCCGTTTTGCCCTGTATAGGTGCAGCCGTTACCGGTTTTGTACCAGCCACGCATGCACCAGGTGCACATCGGCTGAATTTGCCGGGTCGGAATGAGCTGCCCGCGCAGATCGGCAGGGCTGGAAAGTTCAAACTCTACGGTTTCATCGTCTGAACCTGATTTGCGGTCGATGTAATAAACCTGTTTTCGCTCCTCACTGGGGTTCGCCGTCGGATTGCCGTCAGGGAAGTTTCTGGCGTCCAGGTAATGGGCGAAGGTGTCGTGGATGATCACCTTCGCTTTGGCCATACCCTGAAATCTTCGGCATAGCGCGCCAATCGTACCGCTGATGTTAGCGACGGTGAGAGACGGCCTTGAACTCTGGCCGTCACTGCTGACAGATATACCGGTCAGTTCATAAGGCCACGCGCCATACTCCTCCCCCTGCCACCACACCGACTTCGGCTCGAGCTTCGACTCGTCGCCGTCTGCGGCGATGATTTCCGCCTCGGTATACGGGATTGTCTCGTTGTGAAAGCGAAGAATACCGGCGCCGAACGCTGAACCGTCCACCTCAATCAGGCGGACGCGCTTACCCGGTTCCAGTTTCTGGACGTCAGATGAAATGCTCATGGATGGTATGCCTGTGTGAATGTACTGCTGAGGGTGTATTTCTTGTTGCCGTGGGTAGATATCTGGAGGGACTCCGCGCGCCATAAGCCTGAGGGCTCAAGCGGCGGTTTCCAGATAAATGACTTCCACCCGGCATGCCTGCTCAGAAAGCTTTTAATAGCCTGAATATAATCCTCGTCGCCGGTAAAGCTCACGCTCCACTGAGGAGTTACAGGGTTGATACCATCTCCGGCCACCTGCGCATAGCCATCGCCAAACTGCGCTTTTCGGGTACGGAAACTCGTATCAACCTGAGAGGAAACCTTTGGGCACCAGTTGAAGGTTTCGACTGCCATGGTTAAACCCCCTTGATTAAACGCCACAGAGGCGATCCCGGCGTGCTGGCCTGCTCGTTAATGACGCCAGTGATGGCATCCTTCAGCTGCCTGCCGGCTGCACCAGCGGTTCCCTGACTGGCCGCCTGTGGTGATCCGCCCTGAATATTGATATCGCCGAAGTTAACTGAAGGCGCACCGCCAGAAACCTGAGGCATCCCGACCGCGCGAACGGCAAGATCACCATTAGGTGCCCTCGTGAGTGGCATGATGGCTTCCGGACCCGCCTCCCCGAAAACACCTGCACCTTTTGCAAATGCAAAAAGCTGAGGCGTCTGATAAATACCGTTGCTGTAGGCACTCAGGGACGGAGAGTCGTAAACATTACCCTTCGCATTAAAGGTAAAGTTCGCGCCAGCATTCTGAATTGCGGTACCGCTGCTGGCGGTAGCGGCTGACGAGGCACCAAAACTGAACAGGGAGCCCATTGAACTGACGCCGTTAGCAACAGCCATATTGACCAGAACGTTCTGGATAATCTTCAGCACGCTGACGCCCCAGTCCTTCCAACTGTCAACGTTGCCATTGAGCATGTCGGTAATCGTGGTGACAGCGCCCCCCATAGCCTGCTTCATGCCGTCAGCGGCCATGGAAGAATAATCCGTAGCTTCGTCCACCCAGTTCGCATAACCTTCTGACAACCCCGTCATCCAGTCGTCACGCTGCGCATCAGAAGCTGAGTAATATCCCTCCTGGTCGCGCAGGCGCTCTTCGAGATAGCGCTTATTGAGTGCCAGCCCCTGCTGATAGAACGTCTCGTCGATTTCACCAGCCTGGCGCTGGCGAAGAAGATCGGTATTCTTCTGCTCAAACTCCTTACGCAGGTTGAACTGCTCCTGAAGTCTTTCCCGGAACCGGGTACCCTGCCCGTAACCCAGCAGTTGCGCTTCATTAGCTGCGCGGGCGCTGGCGTTACTGTCAGCAAGGTTGGCTTCGTAATTTCGCAGTTGCTCACGCAATTTAACCTGGTCAATCAGCGCAGCATTTTGCAATACCGTCTTTTTCTGGGCTTCTGTCAGAGAAGCAAGTTCGCCCTGGCTGACCTGGTATTTAACCTTCGCCAGTTCAGTATTCTGACCTTGCAGGGCGATCTGCTCTTTTTGCTGCTTGATAAGGCGCTTATAAACATCCTCTGTTTTCTCTCCTTCGGTTTTACCGCCCTTCGCCTTGGGTTTGTTGGCCTCATTATTCCGCCATTCAGCCAGACCGTTATTAATCAACTCCTGACGTCCAGTCTGGAATTGTGGATCACTGGTTAACCCCAGGTCATCGGCTGCATAACTCAGCCGCAGGCGCTCTTTGGCCTCCCCCTTCAGGCGTGACAACTCCAGATCCCGGCGGCTCTTTTCGAGGGCATCGGTTTGCTTTTTGTCGAGGTCTGCCTGAGGAAGTCTGAGCGGGATGTTAGCGAGTCCTTGCCGAGCCATTAATAGCTGATTTCCCAGACCCAGCAGACGGTTAAATTCAGTATGCTGACCATTCATCATGATCATCGATTGATATACCGCATTCTGTCGCCAGGCTTGTTCGCGTATTAAATCATTACGACGCCGCTCAATTTCTTCGAGAGCCTGCTGTATGCCGCGAGATTTATCTCGCATGTCATTCAATTTTCCCTCTTCAACAGCGAGTTGATCCGTAACAATAGCTATCGCTCTAAGGATATTTGCATCGTTCTCACTGGTAATACCCGGCTTACCACGCGATGAATTCAAATCGTCGATCTGGTTCTTCAGCTCACCAACCTTTTTAGCTTGCTCATCAACCAAACGATTTTGTTCAACGAGAGCCTCAACAGTTTGTCCACGATTATCATCCGTCTCGGTCAGAGACATTTTTGAGGTTTTTTGCCTGATTTCATCAATCTGACCTGCGTATTCCTGGGCGGAGCGACGTGCCTGCTCCTGATTCTGATACATCGTGTACCAAGCACCGGCCCCCAGCATCAACAACCCAGGCAACCCGCCGACAAGACCCAGCAGGCCTGTAGCGCCAGTTTTTACAAGCCCCAGTACTGATGTTGCAGAGTTAAGTGCCTGCTGAGAGGCTGCAACGGCTCTGTTTGACTGAACCAGTGCCGTATTTGCTGCAATCATCGCCCGGCGCTTGGCTATGGCATTTTGAGTGGCAGTAGCCTCAGCATTAGTATTCTTTGCCAGCACAAGCTCTGACTGAGCAAGCTGATATGCCCGCTCAGCAGCAACAGCATCGGCGGCGGCCTTGCGCTGTGATTGCGTGGCCGTGCTCGCCCTGGCGGCCGCAAGCGCTATTTCGTTTTTCCTCGCTTCGACCAACTGCGCCGTCTGGCTTCCAAGATCGCCAATCATGCCGCCAATAAATCTTGAACCACCGATGGCCGCCAGCACGCCAGCAGCAGAGGCAACGGTATTGATATTGTCTGAAATAGCATTCAATGCACCGGTAAGCGCACTTGTCGCCCCCGTGGCCTCATTTGCACCACCTACCCACGCCAAAAATGCGTTTTCAATTTTGGTCGTTGCTGATGCAACAGTCTGCGGCATCGCGCCATATTCATCCTGTAACGCTCCAAGCTGGCTGATTAAAGCCGGAACAACTTTATCAGCGGTAAGCTGCCCCTGATCGGCCATCGCCTTTAAGTCTTTCCTGGCCACCCCCATTCCGGATGCCAGCGCGCGAATAACGCGATCGCCATTTTCGTTGACGGAGTTAAATTCCTCGCCACGCAGAACACCCTGCGCCAGAGCCTGGCTGAACTGCGTGATTACAGAACTGGCTTCAGACGTGCTTGCGCCTGACAGCTTAAGCCCCGTTGAGATAGCTTCGGTTACTTTAAGAACCTCTTCTGAACTGTAGCCATATTCACGCATAGAAGCGGCTGAACGCGCAAACAGACTGGCGTTATCTGAAAATGCGGTTCCGGTTCGCTGGCTAATATCCATCAGTGCACGCTGTGACTCGTTGAAGTCATCGGAGGATTTTGATGCCTGCTTTAACCGGGCGTTAACTGAACTCCACTCATCAGCCAAAGAAATAAGGTGCCCGGTGGCATATGCTCCTGCAAATGCCCCAGCAAGACCAACAGCAGACGCCTTTGCAGAATTAAGCTGCCCCGTTAAATCAGCTAAAGCCCTCTGAGTTTCTCTTGACGCTGCCGCTGCCTGGCGGCCACCATTTTGCATGGTTCGGTAATAATCCTGCCCCATGCGTGAGGCGCGGGAAATTTCCGACTGGAACGATTGGGAGTTAGCAGAGATTTTGATTATCAGTTCGCGAAGAGTTGCCATGCTTTCACCAAATAAAAAAGCTCGCACATAGCGAGCTTCGTATTGAATAAAATTGCCCTACCTGCAAAGCGTCTTATAGACCTCAAGAAATGCCTTGTCGTCCTCTTTAATCACCACTGCTGAACCATTACTTGTTAATTTCCCATCAATAATCTCGACATAGACGTAAAATTTATTACGATAACTTGTGCCATCATTATTTTTTTTGTAAGTCACATCACCACAAACGTATGCTGCATTATCACCATACTTAAAATATTCAGCGTTAAACTTAGCATCATCTGGGTTATTTAATTTCTTTCTGACGATGTTTTCGCCATTTTTAATAAAATCATTTTTCTCAGGCTTACACGCGCTGATAAAAAACAAACACATGACGGCTATAATTAACTTTTTCATTTTTGCACCTTGATTGCATTATTCATGCTAATGCTAAACCCAGGTACTAGATTTGTCACTGAGTTGCAGCTGTAAGTGCAGCCTCAAGCCCTGCAAACGGGTCCTTTGGTGCTGATTGCTCATCACCACCCCAGCGCAGGATCGCATCGTCCAGCGGTACTTTTGCCCCCTGCGAGCCGTAGATGGCAGAGACGAGCTGGGCTGCCTGAATGTCACCACGGATATCGCCAACCGGACTTTGCCTGTCGTACTCAATCCACATCAGAAGCTCGCTTGCCGTCATGTTCTGCCGAAGTTCTGAGAGCGTGCGCCCCATCCGGAGCGCAAGCGACATCAGAAACTTTACGCCGGGGGTTGAGACTTTTCCCGCGCTTCGTCCGCGTTGTTAATCAGGTCAAGCGCCTGTTTGAGCAGGCGTGAGTGTACGGGTCCGTAAATTTCACGCACCTGCTCTTCTTCGTTAACGCTGAATACCGGTTGCTTATCGGTATCGCACAGGACGTCAATGAAGAGCACCACGTCAGCGCAAAGATTACGGTGCGCCTTTTCCGATACCGACACATTTTCATCGTCGGCTCCCGCTTTCACCACTTCCTGCCAGCGCAGCCAGGCTTCACCTGACGGCTCACGGAGAACCACTTTGACGCCTTCCCACTCAGGAACGGAGACCGTCTTATGACGAAAGCCCGACATCTTAGCCAGGGCGAGGTTTTTAATATTTTTCATGCAACCCCTCAGGAACCAGATTCGATGTTTTCAGGCTTACCCTTCAGGCGCAGGGAGAACGTTGCCGCCACTACGCCGTTGGTACCGGAAGACCATGTGTGCTGGCGGATTTCAGCCAGGAACTTAAAGCCTTTGCCCGACGGGAAAATGACCTGGAAAGCGTAGGTCGTATCGTTGTCATACGCATCGCGCAAGGCGTCCTGCGCCGGGTTCTTGTAAAAGTTACCGGACAGAGAGATTTCTGACGGAGAAGGCAGACCGTTGATATTCTCCTGCTCGGTAGAGCAAAGCGTTGTTACGTCGATATCCTGCTTCTGACCACCGGTGAACTGAATTTCTTTAATGGTGCAACTCAGATCGAGGAAGGTTGCGGAATCCATCGTTTCTTTGGTGGCTGGCAGAGAGGAAATAAGGATCTTCGTCAGCTGCGATTTTTCATAAAGTGCAGACATAGCTGTCTCCTGGAAAAAGAAAACCCGCCATCAGGCGGGTTCGTTGGGTGAATTAATTGTCAGGGGGTAACCCTGAAATCGAGGGTCATGCGGTAGAGTCGTCGATGGGGCTCGTATCCGGGGAGCCTGGCGACCTCCGTCGGGTTTAGTGGCCGTAGCGCCACTAGAGCATCTTCCACGAGCGCGCGCGCCTCTTTGATGGAGGTTGAGTAAGCATCTACCTGAATGGAAACCCTGCTCTCTGCCTGGCCACACAGCACGTCAGCGGAAACATGATCGACGATGGAAAAAATAATCCAGGGTGGCGAGACAGACGGCTTTCCGTCACTACCTAATGGTGCAACGTAGGGATATACCCGTCCTTGCGCCAGGGGAGAAAGCAAGGCGTAGATATCATCTTCATTCACTTGCTCAATACCTCATCAATAGCCTGATTCATTCTGGCAATAGCGACGCTGGCGGCCTCTTCCTCGCGCGTATCGTAAGCGGGTCGCACAAAAGGATGCGCAGGCATGTTGGCCGTTCCCAGCTCCACAAAGCGCCAGTAAAAGGCGTTTCTCGGGTTATTCGCCTTCATCGTGTTATCGCTGTTACCGGTGCGCGGGTTAACGCCACGAATATGGACGCCGGAAGAAATCTCCCCGCGACGGCGGCTTTTTTGGGTCACCACCACCACGTTTTTTTTCAGTTTTCCGGTGCGTACCGGTGCACGTGCGATCACTTCTTCCTTAAGCACTTCCGCGCCGGCGCGCGTGGCATCACGAAGAACCTTATTGTTTTCAGCGCGGCTAAGCGCCTCCAGATCCTTTGCGATGTCTTTCAGGCCGGAAAAATCGAGGCTCGTCTCAATCATTTTTCGATCCCCTGCTTACAAAGAATTTCGAGCTGAATGCCGCGAGAATCAGGTATCGGCGGACCAATGATATTTAAAATGACTCCCTTGAACGGGCCAGTCACAACCCTGAGTCTTGACGCAGCAGTTATATCGCTACGAAATCGTGTCCATACCCTGATGGTGGCGACTGCGGTTTCAGCACCAGCGGCTACCAGTTCTCGCCCACTGATACCTTTTACTTCTGCCCAGGTTTCTGCACCGTCATGCCACGTTTCAACAGGCTGACCAGAAGGATCACGCGATGTTGTGATGTTCTGAATTACCACCCTGTCTCTCAGTCTTCCGGCCTGCATAACCCCTCCTATACCCCGTAAATTCGGTATGGCTGCAAAAGTGCTTCTACGGCGAAAGGAATTTCTGTCGTAATGTTTCCGATGTTCACTGCTTCCCGGTTTGCGTACCAGTGACCTATCAGCAGTAACATGGCCGCCTTCACATCGTCATTAAGAAGAATCGGGTCCGGGTCGTCTGTGTAGCCAGGGCTGTCTTCTTTTTCATAGAGCGTTCGCCGCGTCCATGTCTGGACGTACCGGGCCGCTGCACCTGTGTAAATCTCCAGCAGAGCATCATCACCCGTAAAGTCGGTATCAATGCGGCAATGCTGTTTCACCACATTCTGATCAAGCATTTGTTTGCCCCGAAAAAAAGCGGCCCGAAGGCCGCAATAGTTATCAGCTACCCGCGCCGGTGCTGAATGAACCGTAAACGAACGCCTCAGGGCGTTTCACAGCCAGCGCCAGACGTTCTTCGCAGCGAATGGAGATCATGTTTTTCTCGAAGTCGTCGGCGTTTTCGGTGGAGATAACCACGTTGGCATCTTCACGATCGAACAGTTGAGCTGCGGCATTGAATGCGCCTGTCAGGAATTTGCCCTGGAAAGCTGCTGCCTCAGTTGCTACCACCGGAAGCCCCCAAAGCGTAGGGCCAGTCAGAGATGCCGGGTTAGCCAGGATATAGCGGCCCAGACTGTCTTTCGTGAGCTCAATTTTCGCCCAGTCGATGAAGTGCAGAACGTGGCCAGATGCAGGGAAACGAGCCAGTTGAGCCTGAAGCATTGCCAGGCGCAGATCATCAATCCCGTTCTGGCTCTCAACAGAAAATGCCGGGTCGAATGCTGAGGCCTGAGGAACGATGCCGTGCAGGTGCACACCAGTTCCGTCGCCGAACAAGATTTCCTGTTCCTCAACATATTTCAGGCCGTAACGCATCTCAGCGTCAACCGTAGACTGGAGTTGAGCGAAATCGTCAAGGATCTGCTTGGATGCCTTAAACATGTGCGCGATGGTTGTCACCGGCGTGATTTTAGTTGCGAATTCAATATCGCTGTAAGGTTTGGCAGTCCCCTCTGCAACGACTTTCGCTGCATTGGTAAAGCCCGTTTGCTGCACCCAGAAAATAGCCGGTGAAGATGTGCGGCCAGGCGCAATCAGATCACGAATGAAGAGACGCTGTTTTGGTGCAGTGTCGATGCCAGGCAGTCGCTGTGGTTCAACCACGCCATCTGCAACATCTGTAGAAAGCAAGGCCGCGTGAACTGGGACGCTTACGCGCTTATTGCCTTCAACGCTCGCGGCAAAGGCCTTCAACGCCTCGCTATTAATCACCACCTGTCCAACAGTTTCGGTAACTTTAGCAGCGTTGTTCAATGGCATTTGGGCAACATGCTGTTCCAGCTCACCAAGGCTTGCCTTAAGGGTTTTTTCAGCTTCCTTAAGAGCATTGAGCTCTGTCGCCATTTTATCTACAACATCTTTGGTCTGAGCTGAGAGCTGACCATTCTTTTTCGCTTCGGTCAGTGCCTCTTCTGCTTTCGCGTTGAATTTGCTGGTTGCATCTTCAATGCTGGCAGTGACTTTTTTCAGAATTTCGTTTACTTCAGACATAAAGGGTCCTTATTTGACTAACGCCGCAAGAGCGCTTTCAAGTGAATTGAGGGTTTCAGGTTTGATCTCTTCGGCAGCGCCCGGCGTACCGTCGTTGGTGGTGACAGCGCCAGGCATGCCACCGGATAAGGCTTTAATGAGTTTTCTGCGCTCAGAGCGCGGGGTGTTGGTTTTAGCCAGCAGCGCATCAAGTTTGCGAAGCGCGGCCGCGGGTGATTCATCGCCATCAGTGACCGCATCAGCAGAAAGCAGGCTGTCTGCCAGTCCCTTCGCCACAGCGTCACTGCCACCGATATAACTCTCGGCATCCATCAGTTTCTGAACAGCTGCAATATCAAGGCCGGAACGCGCCGCGTAGATGTCTGCCATAGCGTTATCGAAGGGCTCCAGAGACTGTGCCAGTTCCGCAAAGTCATGGCGGTTACCCATCGCGTAGACCCAGCAGTTGTGGATCATCAGGAAGGCACCACGACCGATCTGAATATCATCCCCGGCCATCGCAATGACCGAGGCGGCGCTGGCGGCAATACCGAGCACCTTCACCGTCACACGGCCTTCGTAATCACGCAGAAGGTTGTAGATTGCCAGGCCTTCGAACATGTCACCGCCAGGGGAGTTGATATTGACCGTGACGTCGGCTCCATTCATCGCCCGTAGCGCACCGGCGATACGTTTGGCTGTTACGCCTTCACCCCAGTAGTCCTGCCCGATCACATCAAAAACAGAAATACTGTTGTCGTCGGTGGCCGCTGCTTTGATCCCGCCATCCCAGCGATCCAGGGCGGATGGTAAAGTTTCACAGGTGACCCGCGCGCAGGGGCGACCCGCCGGTGCTGCCGGAAGTTGTTTTTTGCTCATCAGGAAAGTGCTCCTAAGCGGCCTGTTTCAGCGGAGATTGTTCAAAGGAAATGTCAGGGAATATGTGATTATGCAGTTCTCTCAGGGCCAGAGCCTGAACAGCAGGATTGCTGCTTTCGAGATTTTTCAGTTGCGTCAGGTTGAGCTGAACGGTGTAAATGTCACCCCCTTCAATCGGTGGCATATTCTCAAGACGGCGCACGTCATTGCGGGACATCCACCCATTCTGGAGCGCGCTGGTATAGTACGCAGCACGGCCCGAGCTGTCGGCGCGCAGCAGTCCTTCTACAGAGAACTCCGCGAACACCTCATCATCGCTGTCCAGCAGGCACCGCCCTATTTCCTGCTCTATGTTCACCAGCAGGGGGCGCAGGGTATGTGTCAGGAACTGGAGGTTCATGCCCTCCAGACTGGATGCCCAGCTGCTTTGCTTCGTGGTGTGACCGACCATGAAAGGCGGAACGCGAAACCAGCGGCAGATCTCCTCAATGCTAAAGGCGCGGCTTTCCAGCATCTGGGCGTCTTCGGGATTCATGGTGACGCCCTGGTACTTCAATCCGCCTTCAAGCACCATGATTTTCCCGGCGTTTTTTGAACCGGTAAATGCAGCCATGTAGCTGCGAAGTCTTTCACGTTGTTCTTCAGTCAGCGCATTCTCAGCGGAGAGAAAACCTGAACTCTGAAGCCCCTGTTCAAATATCTTCGCAGCAGACTCCTCAACCGCCATTGCAGAACCGATCACATCCCGGCCTGTTTTCATCGGCATCATGCCGCAAACGCCGTCAAGACCGAACCCGCGAATGTGCATGATGTTTTTGACGGGAATGACGCGCTCGTTACCGTTTTCAGTGTATTTGTATTCCAGCGCCCCGGTCACGAGACGTTTAACCACCATGTTCTGCGGCAGCAAGGGCACCAGCGAAACCAGGCGGTTTGCGATGAATTTCTTCTCAATGAAGGCGTTCCCGCGCAGGCAAATACTGGCGACCACCATCAACATAAAGCGTGATGGTGTCATTTCTGAATTGGGTCGGCGGCACAGTATCGAGTAGGCCGGATGATCGGTTGCCGCTTTACGCGAACCGTCAGGCTGTCGAACGTATATTTTCAGCGGAAGGGTTGAAATAGACTCGCTTAACAGTCTTACGCATGCCCACACAGCCGATAGCTGGATGGCTTTATCGGCCGTTACCACCTTTCCGCTGCTGCTGGTACCAAACCATTCCTCCCAGAACGTGCCGGTAGTCAGGCTGATAGGCACACCAAGCCAGTTAAGCAGAGCACTTTTAACCCTGCCTGGCCGTTTGTTTTTTTTCATCAGAAACCTACCATGATGGGATTATTGAAGAATCCGGAGAGATCCTGCTGGTCGTTGCCACCGTTAACCAGAACGCGGCTCATTGCTGTGAACAAGGCCGCAGGGCCATCAATTTTGGCCTCTGGTGTGGACTTATTCGGGAAAATGTTCTCGTTACGGTCAGGTTTGACGGTTACGTTGGACATCATCCAGTTCATCACCGGGTGATCGCTGTGATGGAAGCGGCCACCGTATACCAGCGCTTCGACCTCTTTCATCGCCTCAGAGAAATTGCGAACCGTCTGCGGCACTTCCACCAGCGGCAACCCTTCTTCTGCCAGCGCAAGGCTGAACTGCGTCGCACTCCACGGGTCGAAGCCAATTTCTTTCAGGCTCTCGCCAGCAACCCACAGCTGTAGCTCTTCCTTAATCTGAGCATGGTCGATTACATCACCGTCGGTAAGGATCAGCTTGTCCATCCCGGCCCACTTACGATAGAGCTCTGCCATCTGGCGTGAACATTTCTCAAGGCGTCCTTCCGGTAGCCAGAATTTGAAATCCGCATGAACGTGGCCATCTGGCGCGCGCCAGACTTTAGCGGCCGCACAGATATCAATTTTGTTTGACAGGTCAACGCCCACCCAGGAGGGATAGGTTTTAAGTTCGTGCTGCGGGGCGATAAACTCGCATTTCTCCCATTTCATCATGTCCATCCAGGCTGACTCAGCGGTAACCCAGATATTCATGTGCTTGGTGAAAAAGTTAATTCTGGCCGAAACCTGCTCTTTCGCCTTTTTAGCCAGGCGGCGCAGGTCATCCCAGCGCTTACAGATACCCAGCCCCGGATTCGCCTTCTGCCAGACTTTTTCATCAAAGGGATCGTCACCTTCATCTAAGGTGTAGATGATGGCAAAAAACGTATCGTCTTTTACCAGCCCACGCAGCACCTTGATGGCGTAATCACGCAATTCGTAGCAGATGCCTTCTTTGTTGAAACCGGCGGTGGTGATACCGAAAAGCAGCGATTGCAGACGCGCGCCGGTTGCCGTCTCCAGAACGTCCCAGACGTCACGGGTTTTGTGAGCATGCAGCTCGTCGACGATAGCGCAGTGGATGTTCAGACCATCGAGGTTGTTCGCATCTGATGATAATGGCTCGAACTTGGAGGCCGTTTGCTCCTGGTAGATAGCGAGCTTGTTGAATTCGAAGATCCGCCCAAGCGTGGCTTTCGCCTTTTTGACCATATTCTTCGCGTCTTCAAAAACAATTCGTGCCTGGTCACGGGTGGTTGCAGCGGAATAAACCTCCGCACCGCCCTCGCCGTCGGCGCCAGCCATATAAAGCCCCACGCCGGAGCAAAGCGTTGATTTGGCATTTTTACGGGCTACCTCAACATCTGCTGTACGAAAGCGCCGAACCATTACTGGCCGACCGCTGCCGTCATTACGCAGGACGGTTTCTCCCGTTTCTTCGTTAACCAGCGGGATAACGAAACCAAAAATATTAATCAGGATGAAAACGTGCCAGTCCATCAGCTCAATAGGCTGTCCTGCCAGCGCGCCTTTTACGTGAGGCACAAAATTATAGAAATTCAGAATGTGCTGCGCGCGCGGCTCACTGAAGAAAATACCGCGCTCTTCGCCGTGTGCCAGATCGTCAAGGAAACGCTGACAGGCAAGGCGCACATACTCACAGGCAATAATTTCCCCCGCCACCACCCTCTCGGCGTAGCGGATGCCTTCTGCAACCTTAGCCATTAATCCCTCGCTTTCATAAACTCGGCCAGCGGGTCAACCGCATCAGGGCCTTTTGCATTCACTTTCGAGCGACTGGCTGGCGTCATGCCGAACTCACCAAGCATGGCGCGCAGACGTTTCCAGGCATCAGCTTTCATGATGGCGGCGGGATGAGCCTTGATCAGCACATCCCCGCTCTGCGTTTCGGTCCGGTAGGTGTAGCCCTCAACTTCAAGCGTGTCGCAGTGATGCCGGTATTCGGTATAAGCCTCAACCAGCAGCTCAAGGGCTCTGGCGTCCAGCTGAGACATCACACCGATAGCATCAAGCTCGTCGGCCATCCGTTTAAACCAGTATTTCCCCTGCTTGTCGAAATGCTTCGGCGTTGGGGGTACCCCTGAAGGGGGTTTTGGTTCGTTCTCATTGATCGGGCGTTTAGATGGGTTACCCCTCACCAAACGTAGATGGGTCGGGGTTTTCGGTGGTCCAGACATAATCGAAAACTCCTATTAATCATCGAGTGGGGAACCCCATAAAAAAGTTTTCTAACCTGCGGCGATGTGAAAAGAGGTTAGGCGGCGGTCCTTTAGGGTGATTCCCCTGAGGTTTTTACCCGCCCTCCCCCTTTGACCAAATATCTGGATGGCACAGATGATCCCTGATGCGGCGAACATGCGTGTGCGTAATACCGTAGCGCTTTGCAATTTCTACCAGCCTCTTACCAGATCTCGCCTCTCGCTCAATGCTCAGGATGATTTCAGGCTTCAATTTTGTTGCTACCGCTCGCTGTCCGCGCCGCAGACAAGCGGCAGTTCCGTGCTGCATGCTGTCAGAAGTGTTCTCCTTTGGCGTTCCCCAAGCGAGGTTTGTTTTGCTGTTGTTCAGCGGGTTACCATCCAGATGGCGGGTGATATGGGCGTCAGATGGCTTTGGCCCGGAGAAGGCAAGCAACACAAGCTGGTGTACTTGCTTCTTCACTTTCGTATCATTGCTTACTCCGGTGTTTACATTCACGTGCCAATAGCCGTTATGTAGCCGCATCGACAGCTGCCGAACGCTACCTGAGCGGAGCGAGTAAATAAGTCCATCTTCACTTGCCAGATATCCTGGATAACCGGGAATATCTTTCATTTGGGCGTGCGGAAGCCCTGAACCATGTTTCGATTCAGTCATCTTCACCTCGTTACTTAATTTCTGTTCAGGCGCTCGCGTGCTGTCTTAGCTTTATGGCAGCCGCGGCAAATTGATTCCAGATTAGAGAGATCGTCAGTACCGCCTTGAGCTTTCGGCTTGATGTGGTCCACTGTCTCAGCGGGTGTATACCTTCCATTTCGCAGGCATTCCTGACAAAGGTGTTTGTCTCTGTCGAGAACGATTGGGCGCAGCCTGTCCCATTTGCTGCCATAGCCTCGCTGATGTCTGCTCTGTCCTCGCTGATGCTGCTGCCAGCCTTCGTTAAGGTGCTGGGGACAATAGCCTGAGCGGTCTGTGGTTGTTCCAGGACAGCCACGCTTGCGGCATGCTCTCGGTATTAACGCAGGCATCAAGCTAACCTCCACGCCCGGCGGCGTTCTGTGCGTGGCGCTGAGTCAGGGTGACGCTCAACCGGTTCACCATCTGCATGGTCCACCAGCGAGTAGCACGGATAGACCACTGCGCCGCCATAAGCATCACCCACTGCATAGTCGGCTGGCTTACTGCTATCCCATCGAGACAACACGCGGTTGATATGTTGCGAAGGTACGCTATAGCACACCCCGTGTATCAGTCGCGGCAGCGTGATGTAGTCAGCCTGAGCCTTATCAGCAACAATCAGCCGTTCGGCTATCTGCATCTGATACTGAGGCGGGCGGCCGGTACCGAGATAAAAGCTCAGCATGTCGTCAGGAAAGCGGGTCAGCCAGTCGACCACCAACTCTGCAAAACAAGGAACGGGCATCGCATCGTCTTCCAGCACGACCACCCGGCACGGTTGCTCAGCAGCCCATTCAAGCGTGCGTCGATGATTCCAGTTTGCACCGTGGTTACCGTCATCAATCAGCAGATGAGCACCCAGCAGTACAGCAAGACGTTGTGCTTGTCCTGTGCGAGAGACATGGCCGACCACCACAAACTTAATATCTGTCTGCATCATTATGGGTAAACACCTCATTACGGGCTCGTCGTGCAACCTCAGCAGCTTCATGCTTACAGTCAAAGTAACCAAGGTGATGCCGGGTACCATGCTCTTTATAGTGAGCACACCATTTCTTCATATCCCGATTCCAAGTAACGCCACGAAATCCTGACGCAGAGGAGTGACGTTGCCTGTTTTCAGCGTTTTGTTTTGGTGTTGCTATTCGAAGATGTTTTGGGTTGACGCAAAGAGTGTTATGGCAGGTATGGTCAATCAAATATCCGTCGGGGATAGGTCCGTTGCTAAGTTCCCATGAAGCTCTGTGTGCAAGAATCATTTTTCCAGGCCCGCCAGCAGTAACTCCAGCTTTCAAATGCCCGTAAAATAAATACCTCCCACCGCCTATAGGACTCTTTCTCTTAGCCGCATTCCAGATCCAGCATTCATCTGGAGAAGCAACAACGACCTTTTCCCAGAATCTTTCACTGAAAGTTCTGGTCTTTTTCATATCAGCCTATTTGTGTTTAAACCAGGCGCATTCTTTGCCAATACCATCAGTCTTAAAAACTGTGTGGATGCGCGGGCCGGTGACAATGCGATCGCCAAACGATTTAGCAACAATGCCAAAAGCGATCATATCCCCCACCGCGGCGCCAGCCTGTTCTTTCTTCCAGAAACGATAACTCTCGATCCGGTAGTAAAGTCGGATGATGCCGTGAGCGAACGCCATAACATCAGCGCGGGTACCACCCAGCAGCCCAGCGTTTAGCATCACATCGTTGCGATGCTCTTCAATGAACTCCTGATAGATGCGCTCCGGATGATTCTGCTTTGCCCAGGCGTCAGCGTAAGTCTTTGGTTCTGAACCGACGTACACCTTCCCGGGCGCCATTTCTTCCCACGGGGCGCGAAGCATTTCGACATCGGTACCATCGGTACACCAGACGAATCGGTATTCAGGGTGATCGCGTAGATGTTGCCAGATGTGCAGCCATCGCCGGAAGTAGACATTCATCTTCACGTCAGGAACGCGACATAGCTCAACATCTGCCGAGGCTGCATGCAGCTCATCCACCAGCGCTATGCGGCCACAATTCCGAAGTGATGAGGCCCATTTAGCCAGCATGTCAGGCGAGGCCGCCATTTTCGTGCCGCGCTGCGGGTCAGGCTGACTGGTGAGCAGCGTTGTGATAACTACATCGCGCTGCTGGCGGTATTCAACGTAACCAGTAAACCCGGCATCACGCCGTTCGTTGTGGATCTTCACGTTACGTTCCACCAGCGCCTGTCGGTCGGGACGCGGTACCGAACGCTCTACGGCTTCATGCTCATCGAGAGAATGGATCAGCTTTTCTGAACCGACCACATCACCGTAAGCCCATGTCGTCAGGCCAGCATTATGGATGCGCAGGGCGAGGTCGCTGTGTTCGTACATGCCGCGACCGTAAACGGGATCGAAACCGCCAACCTTCTCGATAGCGCTGCGGTGGTAATACAGCATCACGCCGCGCTGCCCGGTGTAAGCGATGTGCTTATCATCCCGGTACAGGACCGCCATATCCTTCAGCTTATTCGTCCCTGCCAGATCGAGAAACTGGTAAGCAAGGTGAGGTTCTGGTGATTCGATGTATGGCAGGTGCCAGTTATCAGCGATGGGCCAGGCGTCATCGTCCCAAAGGAATAGATGCTCACACCCGGTGTCCATCAGCGCGGTTAAACTGGCGTTCTTCGAAGCAACAATGCCGAGTGATGTTTCATGACGAAGCAGCCGCACGCTGTTAGGTACTACTGCGGCAGATTTAGAGGCGTCATCGATAACCACCACCAGCGCCCCAGAGGGCAGATGTTTGGTGTGCTGCTCAATGGCACGCTTTAAAACGTCTGGCCGGTTATGGGTAGTTATGGCAATGCCAATCCGTGACGCTGAAGCGCAAGCGGGTACATACGTGACACCATTTATAATGACCTGCATTATTTCTTCTCGTTTTATGATGTGAGACCAATTATATTGGTTAAGCGGTAGGTTGATGTGCCTCACAAACTCATCATTCTGAAATCAAGTCACCGATGTTGAGTTGAGTGTAGGTTTAAATGTTTTCAATTTTAATAAGGAGAAAGCGATGGATTTTCAACCAGCAAAAATTGAATTAATTAGAGCTCAAAGATGTATCGCAAGGATGGAGAAATCCAGTACATATGAAGAATATGATGAAGCCTGGAGCGACTTTCTAAGCAGAATTGAAAACACTTATCAAAAAACAAAAGCCATTGCTCAGGAGAATATTCGATGGCCTGGCTTTATATCTCCCTTTAATAAAAAACGTAAAAATGACGAGTTGCTATCATATTTAACACAAGCAAGAAACAGTGTTCACCATGGTATTGCTGAGAGCACTAAACATGTCAAGGGAGGTTTAGCATTCAACCCGCCACCAGGTAGTACTGTATTAAGACTTGATTCAATTAATTTTGACAATTTTGGAGGGGTGACTGTTAAGTCAAAGCATCCGTTTAGTGTCACATCAATACCTGACAGAATAGAAGTCGTGGAAGTAGTAAACAGAAAAGAAAAATATAACGTTCCAACTACACATTTAGGAAATGATTTGGAATCAGTTAACCCTATTGATTTGGCACGTCTTGGTCATATTTGGTATGGAAATTTTTTAAATGAAGCAGAAAAATTCTTCAACTAGCCGTGACATATTATAATTTTAAAGTTTGCTCATGATAAGGTAATGCCTCAAAGCTTAATTGAGGCATTTAACACCACTTCTCGCAGTGGGCTCGCTCATGCCATTGAGTTGCTGTCGCTTCATCGCCGCTTATAACCGGTGCGCGCCTGGCGTTCGCGCTGCTTTACCGGAGCACGTTCCCTTATTTACCCTCACAACGGTCTGCTATACCTGCTCGCCATTACGCGACTCGGGGCAGCATCATGACTGCTGCATTACCTTTCGGCTGCGGTCTTCCCGCTTTGTTACTTCAAATCGGCTTTCTC
>ERZ773138.1300-NODE-1300-length-24291-cov-155.983537_pt1 | contig 24291 bp, 17 predicted proteins | sample MGYA00511114_ERZ773138 | MGnify/ENA primary metagenome ERZ773138 (study PRJEB29015, sample SAMEA2737805) | human gut metagenome | biome: human gut; feature: human-associated habitat; material: faeces | place: China | collected 2012 ...
GATTGGCAGTCCATTATTAAGTTTTTTATTATGTTCCCTTTGTACACCGTTGCAAACCTAAACCCAAATCCAAACCAAACCTCAAACAGGTAAGAATAGCCGAAAGCAGGCAAAAAACACAAATAAACAATCAAATACCGACAAGTAAAACAAACATCCGCCGAAGCAAAGGCAAAAAAAACGCACCCCACTTTCGTGAGGTGCGTTTTTTGCGGCTTACTGCCGGTGGTGCCGATGACCGGACTTGAACCGGTACGGTATTGCTACCGAGGGATTTTAAGTCCCTTGCGTCTGCCGATTTCGCCACATCGGCGCATTTCATGCTTTGATATTATATTAAATTAAAGCCTCATTGTCAATAATTTACTAAAATTTTTTCAAATGCAAACAGGTATTACGCACATATTTTGCGCCGTGTTTTATTGACGGCGCAATATTTATGTAGTAAAATATCAATAAGTTGCAAGATAAACCGCAAAAACGACGTTTTTTGCCGGTTCGTCTTTGCAACTTGGGCTTATACAGTTTAATATTTGATAAAAAATACGGTTTCGCGGTTCTTACCGCGAATTAAAAGGGAATCCGGTTAAAATCCGGAACAACCGCCATTACTGTGTTTGACGTAAGAGAGTCCGATCCATTGGAGCTTTCCGAGAAGGCGACTCTTCCCGTGATGTATGGGATCATAAGTCAGGAGACCTGCCGTATTTTATGGTTAAACACAACTTTGGTGAGAAGAGTGCAGCCGATTTATCAGCTTTTGATTTGTGCTGTCGGTGCACTCTTTGCCCGATTTCGCAAGATTTTTTCGTTGGTTAATTTGTTGCACTCTCCCTGCTTTTCGGCAGGGAGAGATTTTTTGTGTTCGGAGGATTTTATGTTTGGCGACGACAAAGAAAAATGGGCAGTAAATGAGCTTGTGCGTAAATCCGAGGAGCTGAAAAGGCTTCCGCGAAAAGACGATTTTGATGACGCCACACGCTCGCGAATTAAGGCATTTTTAGGCCCTTGGCCGCGCGCTCTCGAAAAAGCCGGTCTTAAAACTCCCGGCGGGAAGCGCAAAAAGTAAAGAGTTTTGAAAGGAGTAAGGTATGTTAAAACCTAAAAAGACAGTAAAGAAATGTCTGTCATGGCTTCTTGCTCTTGTGATGATTTTGTCTGTGATACCCGTTGCGGTACTTGCCGCACCGGCTGATCTTTCAATATCGTCGGCAAAGGAGCTGCTCGCGTTCTCCGAAAAGGTGAACGGCGGTGAAGACTTTTCGGGAAAAACAGTAGAGCTTACAGCCGATATCGACCTCGGCGGAGAAGGCTCCGAATGGACGCCGATAGGCTCCTCGTCATCGGCTTTTGCCGGAACATTCGACGGAAACAACCACGTAATCAGCGGACTTTACATTTCTTCGGGCTCCAATGCGGGTCTTTTCGGAAAGGTAAACGGCGGTACGATTAAGAATGTTACGGTTAAGGGCAGCGTCAGCGGTTCTTCATCGGTTGCAGGCGTTGTCGGTTACCTCAATGCAGGCAATATAATTGGCTGCGGAAATAATGCCGATGTCAGCGGCTCTTCGGGAGTCGGCGGCGTAGTGGGCTATGTCGGCGGCGCGTCTACCGTTTCGGGCTGCTACAATTCGGGTAATGTCAGCGGTACAACAGGCTACATAGGCGGCGTAAGCGGTCAGCATTGGCGCGCAGGCAAACTCGAAAACTGCTATAACACAGGTAAGGTATCGGGTCCTGCCTCTGTCGGCGGTGTAGCCGGCGGACACAAAGCGGCGTCTCCCGAGCTTGTAAATTGCTACAATGCAGGCACGGTTGAAGACTCGGCAGGCTACCAAAACAATATCGGCGCATTGATAGGCGCCACAAGAGGAACGGCGGAGAACTGCTATTATCTCTCAACCTCGTCTTTCGCGGCAACAGGCAATAAAGGCGATGTTGACGGCGCGGCAAAGGTTGACTTAGTAACCGAGACTATGCTCGGTTCGGCATTCATAAAGGATGAAGAGGGAATAAACGGCGGCAATCCCGTGCTTTCTTGGCAGGGCAAAACTCCCGACATTATAATAGCGTCGTACAGTCAGTTGAAGGCGTTTGCCGACAGCGTAAACGACGGCAACTCTTACGAGGGTAAGCTCATCCGCCTCAATGTGAATATCGAACTCGGCGGTGCTAATAACCCGTGGACGCCGATAGGCTCCTCGTCATCGGCTTTTGCCGGAACATTCGACGGAAACAACCACGTAATCAGCGGACTTTACATTTCTTCGGGCTCCAATGCGGGTCTTTTCGGAAAGGTAAACGGCGGTACGATTAAGAATGTTACGGTTAAGGGCAGCGTCAGCGGTTCTTCATCGGTTGCAGGCGTTGTCGGTTACCTCAATGCAGGCAATATAATTGGCTGCGGAAATAATGCCGATGTCAGCGGCTCTTCGGGAGTCGGCGGCGTAGTGGGCTATGTCGGCGGCGCGTCTACCGTTTCGGGCTGCTACAATTCGGGTAATGTCAGCGGTACAACAGGCTACATAGGCGGCGTAAGCGGTCAGCATTGGCGCGCAGGCAAACTCGAAAACTGCTATAACACAGGTAAGGTATCGGGTCCTGCCTCTGTCGGCGGTGTAGCCGGCGGACACAAAGCGGCGTCTCCCGAGCTTGTAAATTGCTACAATGCAGGCACGGTTGAAGACTCGGCAGGCTACCAAAACAATATCGGCGCATTGATAGGCGCCACAAGAGGAACGGCGGAGAACTGCTATTATCTCTCAACCTCGTCTTTCGCGGCAACAGGCAATAAAGGCGATGTTGACGGCGCGGCAAAGGTTGACTTAGTAACCGAGACTATGCTCGGTTCGGCATTTGTTTCGGGCGACACAAATCCGAAGCTTGCTTGGGAAAGCCTTGTTTCCGCAGATAAGCCCGTTCGTCCTTCGTTCAGCGAGGGAACCGAGCTTTCGGCAAAACTTTCGGGTTACATTAAAGAGGCAGTCAAGAGCTCAAAAACCAAAGCGGGGCTCACTTCCGCCGACACTCTTTTGGGCAATGAAAGCTATATGTCAGGCGCCAGCTCTACGGCTACCGACTGGATGGCACTTGCTATGGGTCGTTACGGATATTTCGATTCCGTAGACGGAAAATATACTTATCTTATCGACGACGGCACAGGCTACACCGACTATCTCAATGCCATGAAGTCATACGTCGAAAAGACATACACCGAAAACGGCGGTACACTTCACAGCGTAAAGGCTACCGAGTGGCACAGAGGCGTTGTTGCAATAGCGGCTCTCGGCGGCGACCCCGCAAGCTTCGGAACATATAACGGTCAGCCGATAAATCTTATCGCGGATGGCAGCTATAACTGCAAGGTAAAGGGCGGTCCCGGCAAACAGGGTATAAACGGCTGGATATGGGGTCTTATTGCTCTTGATACCGGTATGTATGAGGTTCCGAGCGACGCCGCATATCAGCGTGAGCTTTTCATAAAAGAAATACTTAAAATGCAGCTTACCGACGGCGTAGACGGCAATAAATACGGCGGCTGGGTTCTCGGCGGTTACGGTTCATCGTCGGATGTCGATATTACCGCTATGGCAATACAGGCGCTCGCTCCTTATTACAATGACGATACCGTGTATACATATAAAAATGAAATTTCGGGCGACGAAGTTTCAAAAACGGTTCGTCAATGCGTGGACGAAGCATTTGACCGCTTAGGCTCAATGATGAACGATAAAGCGGGCTTTACTTCCTGGAATACCGATAACTCCGAAAGTATAGCTCAGGTTATAGTTGCGCTGACTTCTGTCGGAATCGACCCCCAAAATGACAGCAGATTTATAACCTCAGACGGCTTAACGCTCCTTGACGGACTTCTGAGATTCCGCGATACAAACGGCGGCTTCTGCCATGTTGTCGGCAACGGCTGGAACAGTATGGCAAACGATCAGGCAACTTACGCTCTCGTAGCTTATTGGAGATTTGAAAATAAGATGAGAGCACTTTATGATATGCGCGGCGACTGGAGCGCGGAAACCAAAGCGGCAATCACGGACGCAGTAAGCGCCATAGACGCTCTTCCTCTGCCGACGGACGCAAATTATAAGTCTGCGGCAAAGAGCGCACTCGCAAAATTCCGTGCGGTTCCCGAAAACGAACGCAGATACGTAAATAATTATTCGGCTCTTGTTTCGGCAATAGAGCTTGTCGGCGGCGAGGGAGAGCTTGACTCAAATACGCCGTACATCACTTCTATCGCGGTTACAAAAGCACCCGATAAGACCGAATATTATGACGGCGACTCTTTTGACGCTGCCGGCATGGAGGTTACCGCATATTACAGCGACGGAGCGCAAAAGCCCGTAACGGATTATGAGATAATTTCCGGTGATTCACTTGAAGTCGGAACTCAAAAGGTATGTATAAAGAGCGGTAAACTCAAGACCTTTGTAACAGTTACGGTAAAGGATAAAATCCCGTGGGAGGGCTTGGGCTCCGAGACTTCACCGTACCTTATAAGCACGGCAGAGGACCTTTACAATCTGTCATATTACGTAAATACCAAGCTTATGGCAACTACCGGTGTTTACTTTGAAATGACCGATAATATCGACCTCAGCGACTATGACAACTGGACCCCGATAGGCTCTGACAGAAATCAGTTTGACGGTGTATTTGACGGCGACGGATATGTCATAGACAATCTTACTTCTCTCCGCGGCGGACTTTTCGGAACTGTCTGCCAAAATGCCGTAATTAAGAATGTCGGTGTCGCAAGCGGCGAAATCGGCAAAGAAAATATATACACTACGTTCCTCGGCGGTATCGCCAAATGGAGTAACGGCGCAGACTTTATAAACTGCTGGAACGGTGCCGATATTTACGGCAGCGGTTACATGGGCGGTATAGTCGGTACAGTGCGCGACGGCGGCAAGAGTAATATCACGGGCTGCTACAACGTAGGCTCGCTTTATGCAAGTAGCGGCCATACAGGCGGTATTGTAGGACATCTCGATACTACAAGACGTGATACTTCGGTTGAGGTTACCATAGACAACTGCTACAACCTCGGAAGCATAAACGGTATTTATTCACTCGGCGGCATTGTAGGACAGGCTCAGGACGGCCACACCATAGTCAATTGCTATAACGCAGGTAAAATAACTTCCGCATCCGACGGTCAGGCAGGCGCAATAGCAGGCTCGCTCACAAATGATAACAGGGTCCAAGAATGCTATTATGACTCTTCCGTTACAGAGAACGGAATCGGAAACGGTGACGGAAGTACCACAGGCGAGACAACCGAGTTTATGAAATCTCCCGAATTCCTCGCGCTTCTCGGCGAAAAATTCAAAAAAGACGAATATTCTCTTGTAAACGGCGGCTATCCGATCCTTTATTGGCAAAAGACTTTTGATGCCGACGATGTAAACGAGGTTGTCGAAAAAATCAACGACATCGGCGATGTAACGGCGGACAGCGGCGTTAAAATAAACGAGGCAAGAAACGCATATGACAATCTCGACGACGATTTAAAGCCGTACGTTTCAAATCTTTATGTGCTTTTGAACGCCGAAAAAGAGCTTTCCGAAATAATAAGCCTCAAAGAAGCCAAAAAGACAGCACTCGAGCAGCTCGAGAGCTACAAGGACGCTTCGGATTACACACTCAATCGAGAGGCATTTAACAAGGCTCTCGAAAAAGGTATGGCTGATATAAGTGCGGCGAAGAATAAGGACGAAGTGAATACCGCTTTGATAAAAGCCAAGGCGGCACTTGACGAAATTCCGACAGATTCGTCACTCGGTAGCAATGACAACGGAAATGTCAATGTACCGTCGGTACCGGGTACAGACGGGAATACGCCAAATTCCGGAAATACCGCCGATACGGATATTAAGGGCGTTTCAATTCCCAAAACAGGCAGAATCGGAAATGCGGCGGTTGCATTTTTAATGTTCTCTTCTTTTGTTGCGGCAATGGCTGTTACCGCCAAACGCAAAAAGGACGAAGAATAAGACGGATTGATTACGTACCCGACGGGGCATTTTGTCTCCGGCGGGTACATCGCTTACTCTAAACCGAAAAATGCCGATTATCGGCGGATTCATTTTGCAAGGGAGGTATATACCACGGATAAAAACAAAACCAAAAGAGCTCTTATTTGCTTTTTTATGTGTTTTTTGCTTATTCTGCCGTCGTCTCAGGTTTTTGCCGCGGCAGGCCCTACGCTCAGAACTACGCTTTCCGACAATACAACTCAGCGCGGAAGCAAAAAGACATTTGACGTATGGGCGAGAAATGCGTCAGGCGAAAAAATAAAAGCGACGGTTACGTTTAACGGCGAAAAGCTTTCGCCCACATGGGACGATAACGAAAAATCAAGCTATACCCTTAACTTTACCTTTGAGGGCGATAACACGGTTGTCGTTTCGGCATCGTCCGACGGCGGGCGAAAAAAGCAGCTTACATATCACATTAAATACGAGAAAGCGCGGCAGGGCGAAAAAATCGGCACGGCTGTTTGGAGCGTCGAAATGTTCACCATAGGCTGCGGATATCTCGTGTATCCCCAAAAAGTAAATATATACGAGGGCGAGACGTCCGCTCAGCAGCTTTTGCGCCTGCTTAACGAAAACGGATATGTGGGTTATTACGGCGGCAGCGTAAGCTCTTCGTTTTACCTCGCATATGTAGCCGACGGTACGGCGTCTGCGGCGAGATATAACAATTATCAGAGAAGCTCGTCCGCTTCGTCTCCGAAAGCACTCGGAATTTCACCGACAATACCGTCTGTTTTGGTGCCGCATCTTAAAAGCACAATGACGTTTTATGACCCCGGCGATTATGAGAAAAACTGGAAAGGCCATCTCGGTGAATTTGTAATAACAAACGGCTCGGGCTGGATGTATTCCGTCAACAATGTTTTCCCGAATGTCGGTTTTGCCGATACATACCTTTCCGACGGAGATATCGTCAGAGTACAGTTCACTCTCGGCTACGGAGCGGATATAGGCGGCTTCGGTGCTATGGGAACCTCAATTCCGAATGTCGAAAATCAGCCGAAATCCGGCTATTTTTCGGTGGCGAATAAGGACTCGCTTACAAAGGCAATAGAAAGAACCATTTATTCGGGTCTTATAACGCGCTCAAATGTAAAAAATGCATACGCCGCGGCATTATCCGTTGCCGAGACGCTTGACGCTTCGCAAAGCGCGGTCGATAACGCGGTTTCCGCTATCAATTCGGCACTTCAAAATCCGGGGTCGGAAACAAACTCCGCTCCTGCGGATGCTCCTTTGTCCGTCGGCGGCAGCGGCGCTCATGTGTCCTCCGGTGCGGCATTAGGCGGCAAGAATGCGTCGGGCGGCGCGGCAGCTGCCGCTTCCGGTGGGTCTGCCGACGCTGTCGCGGCTTCGGCTGCGGAGGAATCCGCTTTTTCCGAGACCGATGCGGAAACGGAGGAGATAACCGAAGCTTCAGAGGCTCTTTCCGAGAGCGAAGAGAGCACGGAAAACGCCGTATCATTGTCGGAAAACAAAAAATCAAAAACGCTTGTCACGGTAATATGCTTGGTATCGGCATTTATCGTTTTGGCAGGCGGAGTATGCTTTATTGTGTTTTATGTAAAGAAACGCCGCAAAAACGGCGAAAAAGAAAAATCTGTTAAGGAGAGCTCTTCCCAAAAATGACAAAACGTGTTATTTCGGTGTTTTTATGCGTCCTGTGTGTTATATCCTCAATTTCTTTCATCGTATCGGCAAAAGAGAATAAGGAGTATACGTCCGACAATTTTCTTAGCGTCGCAGACGGTATTATCGCATGGAAAAAAGCCGATAACGGCTCGGAACCCGACGGATATTTGATTAACGATAAATATTTGGAAAATGCGGGTACTACTCCGGGGGATTGGTATCCCATAGCTCTCGGCAGACTCGGAATACAGGATAACAACGAGGGCTACCTTGCGGTCATAAAAGACAGGGTAGAGGAGCGTTATCGCGAAAGCGGAAGGCTCAGTGCCGCAAAGGCAACCGAGTGGCACAGAATAGCACTCGCCGTTCTCGCTATGGGCGGCGACCCGACAAATTTCGGAACCGACGAAAACGGCGCGCCGATAAATCTGATAGCGGACGGAACCTACGACCGCGGCAAGACAACGCCGCTCGGAAGACAGGGCATAAACGGCTGGATATGGGGGCTTATAACTCTTGACAGTATGCGCTATGCCGTGCCTGACGGAGCGTACAACACCCGCGACGATATAATCGTTGAAATAATTTCAAAGCAGCTTTCCGACGGCGGATTTGCCCTGAGCTCGGATGATGCAGACCCCGATATTACCGCTATGGCGATAACGGCGCTCGCACCATATTATAATTCCGAAAAAATATATTCTTATCACAGAAAAGCGTTGTCCGCCGATGAGAGCAAAACGGTGCACGAGGTTGTTGATGAAGCGGTTTTGTGCCTTTCACGTCTGCAACTCGACACGGGCGACTACAAAAGTTGGGGAACTCAGAATGTAGAGAGTACCGATTGGGTGGCGGTGGCGCTGTGCAGTCTTAATATCGACCCTCTCTCGGACAGTCGTTTCATAAAAAACGGCAACACCCTTTTTGACGGTATAATGCGTTACAGAATGACGGACGGCGGATTTGTCCATTCGTTTACTTACGACCCCGACAATCCCACATCTTTGCCCGATAAATCAAATACCATGGCGTCGGAGCAGACCCTTTATACCATGGCATCTCTTTGGCGGCAAAAAAACGGTATGAGAACTCTTTTCGATTTCAGAAAAGAGCAGAGCTCCGCGCTTAAATCGCGAATAAACGACCTTACTTCCGACATTTCAAAAATCGGCAATAAGACCGATAAACAAACGCTTCGCGAGCTTCTTGCGGTTTTTTATTCGTTGCCCGAAACAGAGCGGTGCTACGTGAGCAATTATTGGACTTTGTCCGATGAAGCCAAAAAACGCGGAATAGACGTTTCGGAAATAGCGGGTGAAACCGCGGTGATTGTGTTTTCGGATGATGACGCAAACGACGACGCCATTTTGTATTTTACCGATTCCGACCGTGCAATGGTTGACTCTCTGCCCGAAAAACTCACTACGGAGCAGTATGTTTTGGTTGTAACATTGCTTGATAAGCTCGAAAGGAGTGAAGATTTTGACGGTAAAGACGCATATCTCCGAAAGCTTGTTTCGGCAAAGGAGCAAATTGCCGCGGTTCAGGCGGAAATAGATTCGCTGAACGACGACATTAAAGCCGAGCTTTATCCGTTTGATAAAATCACGCTCAAGGATAGGGGCAAGGTGAATAAAATCGTTAAACGCTATAACGCGCTCAGCGAATATGACAGAGCAAAAATCGAGCGTTGGGAGGATGTCGTCAAGACAAAGACAAAGCTTGACAATATCGTTCGCGCCATAGTAATATCTGTTGTACTGTTTGTTTTAGCGGTAGGACTTACCGTGTTTATAATTATAAGAATCAGACGCCGTAAGATGAAAAAAACTTTCGAAATGGAGGAGCTTGCGGCAATGTATAAGGATGAAGACGACGAAATGCGGTAATTTTTTCTCGTGGAAGGGGAGTCATAATTGAAAAAAGATATTTTGGCGCTCCTGTCGTTGGCGCTGATAATAGCCGTATTGATTCACGGCACAAACATTCAGTCCGTTGACGAGTACTACCTTACTCATATCGACGATATAACCCCGCAGAGCGAGACGGTTTTTATCAGTATTCGCTGTGATACCGTGCTTCAAAATTACGACGAGCTTGACAAAGTCCTGCAATCCGATAAATACGTGCCGCAAAACGGCGTTATATTGCCGGAAACCGAATATGTGTTAAGACCCGGCGACACCGTTTTTGATATACTTGACAGGGCGGTAAGGTATAATAAAATACAGATGGAGTATCAGGGTGCCGATAAAAACAGCTATGGCAGCGTATACGTTCAGGGTATAAATTATCTGTACGAATTTTCCTGCGGACCGCTTTCGGGTTGGATGTATCAGGTGAACGGCGAATTTCCGAATTACGGATGCTCAAAATACAAACTGAAGGACGGCGACCGAATAGCATGGGTCTATACCTGCGATCTCGGCAAGGACGTCGGCTGTATATGGATGGGAGATGAAACGGGATGAAAGCTTTCGGCGGATATCATCCGGCTGTTACTTTTACATATTTTATATCTGTGCTGTTAACGGCTATGTTTGTATGGAATCCCGTAATACAGCTCACAGCACTCCTCGGCGGCATTATGTTTTCGCTTATGCTCTTGAGGAAAAAGGCTATTTTAAGCGATATGGGCTTTTATCTTCCGCTTTTTCTGCTTGTGGCTGTTACAAATCCTCTGTTTTCGCATAACGGCGTTACTCCGCTTTTCTTTTTGAACGGTAACCCTGTAACGCTTGAAGCAGTTGTTTACGGCGTTTTTATCTCGGTGATGGTTGTCGGAGTGCTGTTTTGGTGCAAGTGCTATAATGAAATTATGACCGAGGATAAATTCTTGTATCTGTTCGGCAGAATTATTCCGAAAATGTCACTTGTGCTTTCCATGGCTCTCAGATTTGTTCCGATGTTTAAAAGACAGATGAAAAATGTGAGCAGAGCGCAAAAGGCAATGGGGCTATATTCGCAAAAAAGCTATGTTGACAGATTACGCGGCGGAATACGTGTTTTTACGGCGATGATTTCGTGGTCGCTTGAAAATTCCATGGAGCTGTCGTCGTCTATGAGAGCACGCGGATACGGTCTGCACGGCAGAACAAACTTTTCGCTGTTTAAATTCGGGGCGAGAGACGCGGCGGTTTTATTGTCGGGATTATTGCTTTTTGCTGTCGTACTTATAGGCGTCGGCAGCGGAAGCATCGATTTTACATTTTATCCGGAGCTCGGCAAAATCAGCCTTTCGTTAAAATCGTTAATTACTTACATTTCGTTTTTTATATTATCGTTTCTTCCGTTTTTTATTGAGGTAAAGGAGAATTTAAAGTGGAAATATTACATATCGAAAATTTGAATTTCCGTTACCCCAAGGCGGAAAAAGACACGCTTCACAATATTTCTCTTAACATCGGGCAGGGTGATTTTACTGTAATATGCGGCGCAACGGGCTGCGGAAAGACCACCCTTTTAAAGCTGATTAAAAACGAGCTTGCTCCCGCAGGTGAAAAGAGCGGCGAGATACTCTATAACGGGAAAAGCATCGATTCCCTCAGCCTTCGCGAGAGTGCATGTGCCATAGGGTTTGTCGGGCAAAATCCCGATAATCAGATAGTTACGGACAAGGTTTGGCACGAGCTGTCGTTTGGTCTTGAAAATCTCGGTGTGCCGCAAAACGTAATTCGCCGCAGAGTGGGAGAGATGGCGAGCTATTTCGGCATACAGGATTGGTTCCGCAAAAAAACCGACGAGCTTTCGGGCGGTCAGAAGCAGCTTTTAAATCTTGCGTCGGTTATGGTAATGCAGCCCAAGGTGCTTATCTTAGATGAGCCCACAAGTCAGCTTGACCCCATAGCCGCGGCTGATTTTATAGCGACGCTTAAGAAGCTGAATACCGAATTCGGTATTACCGTGCTTTTAGTAGAGCACCGTCTTGAGGATGTTTTCCCGATAGCCGACAGGGTTTTACTTATGGAAAACGGCTGCGTGCTTTTATATGATTCACCGCGTGCCGTCGGCAAAAATCTTAAAAAAATAAATCCCGAGCACCCTATGCTCAAGGGTCTTCCGAGTGCCGTAAGGCTTTACAATCTGCTCTCGTCGGACGAAGTCTGTCCGCTTACGGTTAAAGAGGGGCAGGAGTTTTTCAGACGTAATTTCAAAAGGAATATAGACTTTTCCGACGGGGATAAATCAGAATATTCCGATAAAACCGATACGGCAATCGAACTTAAAAATGTTTGGTTCAGATATGGAAGAGATTTGCCCGACGTTCTGCGCGGCGTAAATCTTAAAGCGGATCGCGGCGAGATAATTTGTATTCTCGGCGGCAACGGTACGGGAAAAACGACAATGCTGAATGTTATTTCGGGTCTTAATAAGCCGTACCGCGGCAAAATAAAAATAGACGGTAAAAAAATCAAGGATTATAAGGGCAATTCGCTGTACCGAAAGAAGCTTGCATATCTGCCGCAAAATCCGCAGACGGTATTTTTAAAGGATACCGTTTCGGGTGATCTCGAAGAAATGCTCAAGGCGATGGAGTATAAAAAAGAAGAGCGCGAAGAAAAAATACGCGATATTTCCGAAAAACTCGGTATAACGGATTTGCTTACAAAGCATCCTTATGACCTCAGCGGCGGTGAACAGCAAAAATGCGCCCTTGCGAAAATGTTGCTTTCAGAGCCTGCAATACTGCTTTTGGACGAACCGACAAAGGGACTTGACGCCTTTTCAAAGTCCTCGCTTTTGAATGTATTGAAGAAGCTTAAATCGGACGGAATAACGGTTGTTATGGTAACTCATGATGTTGAGTTTGCCGCTGTCGGTGCCGATAGATGCGCGCTGTTCTTTGACGGCGAAATCGTTTCTTCCGATGCGCCGAATTCGTTTTTCGCAGAAAATAATTTTTATACGACGGCGGCGAACCGCATAGCCCGTCCGCTTTGTCCCACAGCGATAACGAGCGAAGAGGCGGCTGAGTGCTGCCGCGGAAACGGAGAAGATAATGGTTAAAAAATGGCTTTCGTATATTTTTCCGTGCATTTTGGTGCCTGCGGCGGTTTTGCTCGGAGCCACAGTGTTTAAAGATAAACAGTATGCATGGATATCGCTTTGCGTTGCCTTGTTGTCGTGCGTTCCGTTTTTTCTCGCCTTTGAAAAGGGAAAAAGCGGTACAAAGGAAATGATTTTAATAGCTGTTATGGTCGCGTTGTCGGCAGTCGGCAGACTTATTTTTGCGTGGGCACCCAGCGTAAAACCGGTGACGGCACTCGTTATAATAACAGCGATGTATTTCGGCCCACAGGCAGGCTTTATGACGGGTGCGCTGACCGCCGTAATATCGAATTTTTATTTTGGGCAGGGTCCATGGACACCGTTCCAGATGTTTTCGTGGGGTATAGTCGGGCTTATAGCCGGAGTTTTCGCTCCGCAGCTTAAAAAGAGTCTTGTGTTCAGAATAATTTACAGTGCCGTTTCGGGAGTGCTGTATTCTTTGCTTATGGATATTTATACAACCCTTTGGTATGACGGCACGTTTAATTTGACGCGGTATATTGCCGCTGTTACGTCGGCTGTGCCCGTTACGCTTACCTATGTAGTTTCCAATGTTGTGTTTATAATAGTGCTTGCAAAGCCTATAGGCTCGGTCCTTGAACGAATTAAGACAAAATACGGAATGCAATAATGCATTCGTATAAAATCATTCACCTTTACCGTGCCGATAGAAGACTTTTTTATCTGAAATGATGCCGTAATCGCCGTTTTTGCGCAAACATTGACGGATTTTACCATGCAAATCCGTTTTGCGTAGGCACAAAACCCTTATTGATTGCAATAAATTAAAATATTTGAATAAATCATTTGACAAAGGTATGTACGTTTGGTAAAATATATAAGCTCTTTGTTGAGCTTAACAAAACCGAATACGGAGAGTTATCGAAGTGGTCATAACGGGCCTGACTCGAAATCAGGTAATCCCTAACGGGACCGAGGGTTCGAATCCCTCACTCTCCGCCAAGAATAAAGGGTATAGCGTTTGCTATACCCTTTATTTTTTTGTTGATAAGACAGCAAGGGATTCGAACCCTTATAATCTTTTGCAAGACGAAGTCTTGTCAAAAGAAGTCTATAATAGGATAGTTTGCGGAGCAAACTCGCGGGCGAACGAAGTGAGCCGAGTCCCTCACTCTCCGCCAATAAACAGGACATAGCAAAAGCTATGTCCTGTTTTTACTTTAAATTAAAAAGGGATTCGAACCCTTACAATCTTTTGCAAGACGAAGTCTTGTCAAAAGAGGTTTACAATAGGATAGTTTGCGGAGCAAACTCGAGGGCGAACGAAGTGAGCCGAGTCCCTCACTCTCCGCCAAGAATAAAGGGTATAGCGTTTGCTATACCCTTTATTTTTTTGTTGATAAGACAGCAAGGGATTCGAACCCTTATAATCTTTTGCAAGACGAAGTCTTGTCAAAAGAAGTCTATAATAGGATAGTTTGCGGAGCAAACTCGCGGGCGAACGAAGTGAGCCGAGTCCCTCACTCTCCGCCAATAAACAGGACATAGCAAAAGCTATGTCCTGTTTTTACTTTAAATTAAAAAGGGATTCGAACCCTTACAATCTTTTGCAAGACGAAGTCTTGTCAAAAGAGGTTTACAATAGGATAGTTTGCGGAGCAAACTCGAGGGCGAACGAAGTGAGCCGAGTCCCTCACTCTCCGCCACAATACACCGTAATTTTATCAAAATTACGATGGAATTTTCTTGTTTGTCAGTCTGTATTATGGTACTATGATTTCGACAAATCGGATTTTTAAGGGGCATCACTGTTATGATTAGAGAATTACAAAAAGCGGATATAAATAAAGTTGCAGATATATGGTTGGATACAAATATAAAGTCACATTATTTTATCTCTGCTCAATATTGGAAAAGTAATTTTGAGTTAGTAAAAAAACTGCTATTGCAGGCAACAGTCTATGTTTACGAGGATAAGCAGGAAATACAGGGCTTTATAGGGTTGAGTGACGAATACATTGAAGGTATTTTTGTTTCTGCCGAAATGCAATCTCAAGGTATAGGTAAAATTTTGCTAAACTACGTAAAGGAAAAAAGAAACACATTGTTCTTAAATGTATATCAAAAAAATACACGGGCAATATCTTTTTATCAAAGAGAAGGGTTTGAAATCCGGCGCAATGGCATTGATGAAGCTACCTGTGAAAGAGATTATGTAATGGTATGGCAACGGAAATAGACAATTTCAGTTTGTATAGCATAGCACAGCACAGCTGTATTTTTTCCTAAATAGTAGTTCAAACGGCAATAGTTGCACCTCCTAAAGCTGTGGTTGCACACCATTTAAAATCAAAATGTATATCCTCTTAACCGAAGTTGCCACCATAAAATAATTTCTATTTAAATTAGAGTTTTTTGCATTTTCGTTGTGTATGAACAAGCCGTAATAAAAGCGGCAGAGTATACCGTGTTTGGTTGTCGGTAAAGTGCATTTGGTTTCCTTTATCGTTCTTAAAAGCAGCCGCTGTTGACAAGACAAAAAAAACAATATAATATATTGAATATAAACAATATATTGCGGAAGTAACACATATTCTGTTACTTGTAAAAGCGGGGGTTAATATGGATAAAAAGAAATCGACTAAAAATCTCGTCGTCATTTTAATTGCAGTGGTGGCATTGGGGCTTCTTTGGGCTTTTGTCAAAAGCCAAGTAACAACAACACCGATATATATTGTTGTTGATACCTTTGTTCTGATTATACCGAGCATAATTTTGATACCCGGAATAATTTGCTATATCGCTTACTTTTTTGTCAATGACGCAAAAATAAAATCCGTGCTTAAGATAAGCTCATTATGTATAGCGGCTTTCTGCGTGGTTTTCTCCGTGTCGTTTTTTGCCGCGGTATTTGTAAATTCGGGCAGCGAAAAGACGAGCAGCTATAAAGAAGCCGCCGAGAGTAAATACAGCTTGGGTAATTTTGTCGATTTGGCTGATTACGAGGCTGAGCGTTCGGATGATGAGCTGTATTCAAACGGCTTTTTAAGCGGTTATTATACTGTTGATAATTATTCTAAAAGCGACGGCAGCTATAACTATTATACAGCTACCGTATATGAGTATACCGGCGGAACGGCGGCATCGCGAAAGCTTATTAAGAAAAGGCTTGAAAAAGAACTGTTAAGGGAGACCTCGGTCGGCGGAAAAAGCATTAAATATACAGACGGAACCAATGGCGATTACCGATATAAATACTGTAATTACACAGACAAATTTGAAATGCAGTCTTCGTCATATTTCAGTATCGTAGCGGAAAGCAGCGATAAGGTAACGGTATATATATTAAAGTCGAAATATAGAAATCATTTCGGCGAGCCGTTTGACGCGGAAAAAATTATCAGCTCAATTTGCAGCTGATACTTGCGGCCTTTGCGGCCAAGTGAATTGTTTTTAACCATGTTAAGCACCCTCTGCTTTTTAAATGAAAGTGGAGGGTGTTTTTTTGCATTTAAGGGCAAATCAGACGTTTTTTTCGTCATATATAAGCGGCAAAAGGAAAGCGTGAATGTTAACGCTGCGGAAAGCATTTTATTATGAGAGGCAGCTGCCATAATTGACAAAAGTTTAACGATAAATGTGTTGACATCTATAACCAAGTCATATATAATTAAAGCAAATATATTTGGTAAAGGATTGAGTTAATGGTAAAAAAACTGACGGCAGTATTGCTTACGATGTGCATGGCTGTTTCGCTGTTGCCTATGTTCGCTCAGGCGGCGTCAAAGCCTGATATTAAAGTGGGCGATTATGTCAAAATGGGAACATATAATAACGCCTCGATTCTTTGGCGCTGTGTGAGTATTGATGATAACGGTCCGCTTATGCTTGCAGACAGAATTGTTGACACTCTTGCGTATGATGCCAAGACAAACGACAACAGCAATTCGAAATCGCACAGCAGAAGCTATAAGCGCGCCGATTACGGCTCAAATTATTGGAGAGACAGCAATATGCGTTCCTGGCTCAATTCAACTGCGGCTGCAGGTAAGGTCGATTGGCTTTGCGGTAACCCGCCGAAGGATGGTTATGTCAGCGGAACAGGGGCCTATAATAATAAAGCGGGCTTTTTAAATGAATTTTCAAAGTCGGAAATTGCCGCTATGAAAACCGTTACCCAGCGTTCTCTTGTCTCTCATCCCGAATACAATAAGGGTATTGTTGAGGGCGACGCAAATTCCGATTTGTTATACTACACCGATATTTCGGAGGCTGTGGCTAATTATGATGATTCATATTTTGAAACCACGACCGAAAAGGTGTTTCTTCTCGATGTAAAACAGGCTAACGCCGTGTGGAAAAATCTTAAAGGCTATTATGTCGCATACAACAATGACGGTATGGCTTGGCCTTATTGGCTTCGCACTCCCGTTACCGACTGTAATCATGATATGCGTTATGTCAGCTCGTCGGGCGAGGTGGGCAGATATGCTCCGTGGTATTCCGATTTGGGCGTAAGACCTGCGTTTTATCTCGATACCGAGTATTTTGTCGCAACCTCCGGCAGCGGCACTCAGGGCAATCCTTATGTCGGCTCTGCTCCGAATAAGCAGGAGGCGGATTATACAATTTCAGAGCCTGCGGAAGAGGCAAATCCCGATTGGAATGTCAGCACCGAGCAAAGCATTCAGCCCACGCTCGGACCATGGTATTCGGCTGACGGGAAATACTCTAATCCTACCATTCCCGTATACACTATTCAGAAGACTCGCAGCGACACGGAAAATATGGTTGTCGTCATTTGCGGTGAGGGATATACAAAAAGTCAGCAGGGCAAATTTATCAATGATGTAAAACGACTTTGGCAAGAGGCTATGAAATACGAGCCGTATCGCAGCTATGCCGACAGATTTAACGTTTACGCCCTCTGCACAGCCTCAGAGTCTACATTTGATAACGGTGGGAGTACCTTCTTCGATGTTATAGTTGACAGCTACAATTCTCCGGTTATTTCTAACAATCTCCACGGAAGCCAATGGAAGAACCATATTTTGGAAAGATGTATAGGACCTGAGTTTATAGAGAAAATTCACGATGCTCATATCAAAAAAACAACCGACCCGAACACGATTCCGACGAAACCTAACGGCGAGTGGAACGAGTATGAACCGTATTACTATGTTCACGATTATATTGCACAGTTCGCCGTGGTTGTAAATACAAAATCCGATTTCGGCGGTGCCTATAACAATCGCGAATACGGATTCCACTATTTTATTACACCGTCAGACAGCTATCGTGCGCCTAAGACCTTTGCACACGAGCTTGGGCATAGCTTGCTCGGCCTCGGCGATGAGTACAGCACCGGATATTTACTTGGGGATAAGGAACTGAAGTCCCTGAATCTCTCCTCGGTTGAAGACCCGGCAAAGATAAAATGGTCTCAGCTTTTAGGCTTCAGAAACACCTATACCTGCCGCAATGCTTACGGCTCAAAAATGCTTGTCTCAAGCTACGAGTGTATAATGAGAGATACAAATTATCAGTTTTGCGAGGTTTGCCGCTTGCAGGGCTACAAGAGAATGTCTCAGCTTGTCAAGGATGCAGAGCTCTATGTTGCCACGCCTGAGGTTAAGGAGTACACCGGAGCCTACTCAAGTCCCTCTGATTTTACGGACCTTGAAACAAGCTCGTACTATACTTATACTTCAAATCGCAGCGGCAGGCTTTTGAGCGGTAACGGTAAAAGCAGATTTAATACCGATATGAACGGTAAAAAAATCGAACTGCGCACTGTCATTCAAAATGTTTCGGATAAGCAAGCAAGGCAGATAAGGTTCAAAATGTGGATAAGGCATTCCGACGGCAGCGTGGCAACCGATTCATCGGGTAATCCGCTTCAGACTACTCAAACCTTTGACATTCCCGTTTGGAATGATAAGGCGAATTTCTGGCCGATAGGTGCTTTGGACCACATCAAAAGCGATTTTAATTCAGGTCTGAAGAGCTGCTCGCTTATTTATCAAATTCCGTCCGACGCTCAGCTTTTGAACGGTGATACCGTGGCATTTCAGGTGCTTGACGAAAACGGTAACATCTTAGCGGACGATAATACGGAAACACAGCGTTACACAACCGTTTCAATCCAATATAAATTTGAGGACGGCTCAGAAATACCGAATACTGCCGGAGGAACATTTACTGTTCCGTATGGCACAAAGCTTGGTTTGACGCCGGCAAAATCGCTTTACGGTTGTGAATTTGTGAAGGCCGACGGCTTGAATGAGCCGATTGTTTCAGACGGTACGGTTGTTACATATTATTACAAAAAGAAAGCTGCTTCGGAAGAAAAGCCCGCACTTGCAATTGACAAGGCTTCAATATCGCTCGAAAGCAGCATAACAATGAATTTCAAAGTACCTAAAAGCAGTCTTTCGTCTTACGATGATTTCTATATGACATTTAAATGTAACGGAAAAGAAGAAAAGGCTACACAATATAAGCAGAACGGGGATTACTACGTATTCTCGTACAAGGGCATAAATCCGCAGCTTATGAATGATGAGGTTACTGCGGTGTTGCACGCCAAAAAGGGAAACGAGGAATACACAAGCCCCGAAAAGGCGTTGAGCGTCAAGGAGTACGCCTATACATTGCTCGACAGATACAGCAGCGATGAATACTCAAAGCTTCGCACGCTGCTTGTGGATTTGCTGAATTACGGCGCTATGGCACAGAAATATGTAGGGTATAAGACGGATAATCTTGTTAATTCCGAGCTGACCGCTGTTCAAAAAAGCTGGGGCAGCAATGGGGCAGAGGAGTTTAAGAATATCAGCGACTTAAATTACAAAACAATAAGCAGTCCTACGGCGCAATGGAATACTTGCGGCTTGGTGCTCAACAATTCAATTATGCTCAGGGCTAAGTTTTCCGCTAAGGACGTTGAAAACAAGACCGTTGAAATCGCATTTAGGAACACAAAATTTACCTATGACAAAAATGATTTTGTGAATAACGGCGACGGCACATATTATGTTTATTGTAATGAGCTTTTTGCACACGAGCTGAGCGATAAGCTTTTGCTTACGGTTTATGAAAACGGCGTTCCTTGCAGCAACACAATGCTTTTCAGCGTCGAATCATACGCAAGTGTTATTCAGCAGTCAAGTGCATATAAAGGTACTGCTCTTGATGATTTAACGCAGGCTATGATGCGATACGGAAAATCCGCCGCAGCTTACAGGACTTAAAAAAGGAGAAAAAAGAATGAAAGAAGAGTATTCTGCTCCGTCATTTGAAATAACGGAATTTTGCACGGCTGATATTATTACCATCAGTTCTGAACCGACTACAACCGACGTCTCGGGACCCATTGAACTTCCCGACATCAATATTTAAATACGGACTTTCGGATTGTATTATTTTGTTTTGTTCGGTTATGACAAGAAAAGCAGGATTGTTTTAAAACAATCCTGCTTTTTTATTGCGAGACAGAGACGGCAAATTTTGCCGCAGTCTCCCGAAAATCACGGGAGAGATAGGTTTCCTTCATCGTCCTGCCTCCGTCCCGGCTTTCACGAAGCCCTTCTTTTTATATCCGCAGTCGCAGTACGGTCCGCCGGAAGCGAGAGTGTACTGCCGCACAAAGTCAGTCGCGCCGCCCGCCTCGCTCATGGTGTAGTCGAGATGGCACAGGGCAGGGGTGAGGTCATATAGCCCCAGCTTTTTCATCAGCACACAGATACCGCATTTGGTGAAGCGTCCCTCGTAGCCGCTGTCGTCGGGGTATTCGTAAAGCTCCATATTCCATGAATACGGGTTGCGGTCAGCGGCTCTCAACGCGGCGGTGGCTTTCATACCGGCAATGTCCTTTTCGGTGAATTTGCTCTTTCCGCTTTTGCGGCAGAACCATTTCATGGGCTTTGTCATCATGGATTTTGCATAATACTCCGTCAGCCGCTCCACATCCGGGCGCTCCGGCATGGAGAGAATAAACGCGCCGAGCATTGCACAGTTGACAATGTTCATCTTGAACCGGTCGGCCTTTTCAAACTCCGGCAGGTCTGCGATGATCTCCCTGTATTTCGGCTTTGCCTTTTTTGTGATCGCTTTTGCCGTATCGACATCATAGCCAAATACAACCGTCAGCTGTTTTTGGAATGAGCCTGCAAACATCGTCCACATGCCGAAAGGCATTCCGAAATAGGTCACTTTTTGTCCCTCCAATCGCATATCACGCGGGTAATGCGGCGGTCAATGTCAATGCGAGCCGTTTTACACTCCCTGGGATATTTCTTCGCAGCGCTGAACGCCAGCTTGACAAACAGTGCCGAGCCGACGGGAAGCATGGTCTTGAGCATACCGTCGGGGAAAACAAAATGCGTGCCGTGCTCATATACGACCGCCTCGACTTCGCAGGAGTGCGGTTTCTCCGAAAGGCGTTTTTCCATGCGGCGGATATATTTTGCGGTGTCCCAAAGTGCGTCGTCCTCTGCGCCGGCAAGAAACAGCTTTCCGCGGATATTCTCGACCTTTATAAATTCTTCCTCGGCTATCGGGTGCGCCGCTTCAGAGTCGTCAAACAGCTTGCGGGAGGCAATCATATTGCCGGTGCGTTTGGACTCCTCCGAGATTATACGCCAATAGTCAGGGTGCTGATAGCAAAACGGCATGTATGGCAAGGGCTTTCCCTTGTAAGAAAAGAGTGATTCTCCCTCGATTGGCCATTCCTTGCAGCCATCCTTTTTGCCCTGCATGAACCCCTGCCACACAAAGTCGCTGGGTGTCATTGCGATAGTCAGAGAGATATCATCAAATAGCGAAGCCGCCGTCAGGGCGAGCGTGCCGGTCGTTGAGGCTCCTGCAATGCCTATTTTTTCATTGCCGTGTAATTTGAGCCATGCAACCGCTTTTTCGATGCATTCAAGCGGATAGTTGTGATGACCGTAGTCCTTTTTCCCGGGCGACATGGTCAATATGTTCACGCCGAGGCGAAGTAGCCACTTCACCGCAGAGCGCGCCATATAATCCTCGGGGTCGTCGCCGAGCATGGCGATGACGGCGCAGTCCGAGCCGTCATTGCACGCCCAATACGCGCCGTAAAAGCCATCGCTTTCAACATCAAAGTGGATGTGTTTCATTCAAAATGCCTCTTTCAAAAGTTGATTTTTACAATCTGCATTTTCATCATGCCGTCACCGACCCCGGCGAGAAAACGGAAAAAGCCGCTGACGGATGGATCGCGGAGATCGTTGTAGCCCAGCATATAGCCGCGGCTCGTGACCTGCAAGCGGCTGTCCCACAGGGAAAGCTCACTTTTTGCGTCCGAAACAGCAAAATATGCGCCCACGTCCTTGATTTTCGCGCTCTTGAGCCAGGTTTTGGCGATCATTTTCACCGCCGTCCGGTTTGCCGCGTCAAACACCAGCACGCTGCCCGGAAAAGCGTCTGCCATACCCTGCACAAGAGCTTTGACCTGCTCGGTTAAAAAGTAGTAAAACACGCCGGAGGCAAAGAATACTGCGCCGCCGGAGGCGTCGATTTTTGAAAACCATTCAGTATTATTCAAATCGCATGGGATGTTTTCTTCACGCTCCCCGGCGGGCAGGAGCTCATTGCGCACGGCGATGACATCTGGAAAATCCAGATTGTAAATTTTACAGCTGCCGTTGTCGCAGCTTCTTCCGGTGCTGTCCAGCCCGCAGCCCAGATTGACCACCGCCGCATTGGGTTGGCCTTTCAGGTAATCCCGTACCTCAAAAGCAAGGTCATTCTGCCGCATGGCTACCTCCAACGAACCGAAACGCTGCATCAGGCCGCGGGAGTTTTTCTCCGCCTCTGAAAAATCATAGTCGATCTCGTCAATCAGGCGAACCGCTGTTTCGTCCCGGTATAGATTCGGGTATAGTTCTGAGCAGACCTTCCGCGCATACAGCGGAATGATCAGCGTCTCCTGTACGGTGTTTTTCTCGATTTTGTATTTCATGGGTTCCTACCTCCGTGAATAAAAACCGTCATAATTGCCGCCAGCACTGCCGAAATGACCGCCATTCCCACCGTGCCGAACAGCCACTTTTTCTGCTTGTCTTTTGCGGTAATGTACGGTTTGAGATCCTCTGTTCCGGGGATCGTCCATGCGTTTGTGTGCCCGACCCAGTAGTCGTCAACGAGAAAACGGTCCATAAGGTTCATCACCGATAAAATAACAAGCAGCTGCCAGAAGCCAGCAAGAAAGCCCCGCGCACCGTTGAGTGCATAGACGCAGACCAGCACATAGGCGATGTAGCCGGGAACGCATACCGCTTTGAAAATCAAAGCGTTCCGCTTGATTTTTTCGTGTGTTGTAAGTCCCAGCGTTACACACCTGTCCTGAACTTCAGGGCTGTAAAGATGCACCATGCCCACCGCGCCCTTGCGGATACCGATGGCGCAAACCAGAATGAGCAGAACGCCAAGTCCTATGCCTTCCAAAATCACCTGTAAAATCATCATTTACTTCCTTATCCCAAAGCCACATCAAGCGTCATCATGACGCTGAATCCTACCGCAAAGAACACCGTGCCGAGATTCGAGTGCCGCCCCTGCGACATTTCCGGTATCAGTTCCTCTACCACCACATAGAGCATTGCACCTGCGGCAAAGCTCAGCAGATACGGCAGCGACGGGATCACAAGCTGCGCCGCGAGAAGCGTCAGCACCGCGCCGATAGGCTCGACTATTCCCGAAAACACGCCGCCGAGAAACGCTCGGCCCTTGCGTTCCCCCTCCGCCCGGAGCGGCATGGAGATTATAGCACCCTCGGGAAAATTCTGAATGGCAATGCCGAGGGATAGCGCCAGTGCGCTTGCCGCAGTAATCTGCGCATTGCCCGAAAGAAAGCCTGCATACACCACGCCAACTGCCATTCCCTCCGGGATATTATGTAAGGTAACAGCCAGCACCATCATAGTGGTGCGCCCGAGCTTGCTTTTTGGACCTTCGGCCTGTTCACTTCCCACATGAAGATGGGGAATCAAACGGTCAAGCAGGAGCAAAAACAGCACGCCGACCCAAAATCCGATAAAGGCAGGGAGAAAGGACAGCTTGCCCATGCCCTCCGACTGCTCAATGGCGGGGATCAGCAGGCTCCAGACAGACGCTGCCACCATCACACCGGCGGCAAAACCGGCAAGGGCGCGCTGCACCAGATCGCCAAGGGATTTTTTCATAAAGAACACACAGGCCGCGCCCAGCGTTGTACCCAAGAAAGGAATCATGATTCCAAGAAAAGTTTCCATTTGTCTTACCGCCTTTGCATTGCGTTTTTATTTGTTTCTCCTGAAGCCCGCCTCATCCCGATATTCGGGATGTTCTTTTACATAAGGGTCCTGGTCGCCGCAGATGGTATAGTCGCACCGGCAGCCATTCACGCAGGTAGTCGCCCGTATAAGCCTTGCATGGAGCATCTCCATAGACGCAAAGTCCACATTACACAGGGCGGGCATAATATCCGTAAGGCCGTGCCTTATAGCAAACTCCGCCGCCGGGCACGATGTAAATTCATAATAAATAGGCTTGTCGGTTTCATAAGGCGCAACCGACATCTCGT
>ERZ773138.1309-NODE-1309-length-24158-cov-3.400738_pt1 | contig 24158 bp, 29 predicted proteins | sample MGYA00511114_ERZ773138 | MGnify/ENA primary metagenome ERZ773138 (study PRJEB29015, sample SAMEA2737805) | human gut metagenome | biome: human gut; feature: human-associated habitat; material: faeces | place: China | collected 2012 ...
GAGCAGATGCAGCATTTTAAACAGGATTACCAGATTGATTTTACAAAAATCCAATTACAAGTAAAGGAGCGGTTAAAATGAGTGGTCAATTTACAATCAACGAGATTGCAATCCATTACGGGTTGCAGAATCAGCTTGTCAAAACGATGGAGGAGACCGGAGAGTTGCAAACAGCCATTGCAAAGTTCCTGCTTGCATCCACACCGGAGCAAGCAGAAGAGTTGAAATCTCACGTTATCGAGGAGGCAGCGGATTGCTACATCATGGTGATGCAGCTGCGAAAATTGTTGTCCCCGTATGAGTTTGACAAAATGGTCACATTTAAACTTGACCGTCAAAAAAAGCGGATGGAGCAAGAGCAATGAGCAAGGTATGCAAGCGATGTGGGCAATCGCTACGAGATAACGGGCTTACGATTTATGTAAATAAGCATACCGGACGCACCACCAAAAAGCGAGATAGCTACTGCAAGTCGTGCAAAAAAATAGTTCGTGCTGAGTACTACAAAGCACATAAATCCAATCTACAGGACAAGACAGGAGCGGCACGCAAACAGCTAACGCCAAGCGTCCGGCACAGCAATGTCAACGACTGCTATGTAAATCTTGCCGCATACATCGTGCGGTCAACCATGGTAGAGTACGAGCACGCCCTGCAGAACGACAATGGCACGCCGGAATCTCTGCACCGCATTGAGATGATAGAGTGTGACTTGCTGAGTACCTACTACAGCGTTTTGACGATGCAAGCGTTGGATTTACAGCAGTATTGTGCAAATAAACGCAGGGTGTACAAAATCGGCACTTGCACAAAAGCACAAGATATGGTATAATAAAAACAATCATTTATCAACATTTTGTGGAAAGGATTGTTGAAAGCATGACAAAAGAAGAACTTATGCAGTGCCGCTCGAAGCAAAAGGAATTGATACAGATTGATGACCGGATTGGCAAGCTGCGAGCAGATGCACGTAGCACCAAAGCAATCTGTTACGGCGATGAGCCTAAGCATCGCGGCGAACCGATACCAGCCGTGCAGACCTACATAGAACGGTTGGAGGAGCTGTCAGCCCTTTACGAGGCAAAAAAAGCAGAGTTGCAAACCAGTATTATCCGTGTAGAGCGTGCGATTTTGTTTTTACCGTCCGACCACGCGGTGCTGATGCGACTGCGGTACATTGACGGGATGCGTTGGGAGGATGTCAACGACAAGCTATTTATTTCAGAAACAAAATCGAAGCGGCTGCATCGAGAGGCACTAAAAATGCTTGAGGATAAAAAATAAGCCCAAAAAAGCCCTAAAAAGCCTTTTAATGCCCTTTTTGCTGTGCTATAATAGTAATATCAAAAAAATGCAAATCCGGTAGGTGCCACCTGCCGGATTTTTTATTTACAGTAACGGAGCAGAGGAAATGGCGAATGAGAAGAACTTAATTCCGATGAATGAACGTACAGAGGAAGAACAAAGAGAAATTGCAAGGAAAGGCGGCATTGCGTCAGGAGCGTCCAGACGGGCGTACAGGAGCCTAAAGCAAGCCGCTAAGGCATTTTTTAAAGAAAACGATGACGCTGCTATGCGGATGATTCAAGCCCTTTACGAAGAGGCTGAAAAGGGCAATGTAAAAGCAATTGACAAGTTGCAAGACCTCATTGGTGAGACTGTGCAGCGAGAAGAGCTTGCCCTCAAGAAAAAGCAGTTTGCCCAGCAGAACGGACAGAAAAGCGTTGCAGAACTGCCGCAACTCTTGCAGGCGTTGCAGGAGGATGACGCAGAATGACGTTTACAAAGCTATCCAAAAAGCAAAAAACCGTCTTTCGGTGGGCATATAAACCGGATGCATACGCCTTAATTTGTGACGGCTCTGTGCGGTCTGGCAAGACGGCATCCATGGCATGTGCGTTTATCCTGTGGGCAATGGCAACATTTGACCGTGCACGGTTTGGCATCTGCGGCAACACGGTACAATCTGCAGAGCGTAACATCATCATGGAGCTGTTGCAGATGGCAGACATCACGCATTATTTTAACGTGTCCTACATTGGCGGCAGCAAGCACATCTTAACCGTTAAAGGCAACGGCAAACAAAACCAATTTCACGTTTTTGGTGGTAAGGACGAGGCGTCTTATAAGCTTGTTCAGGGTATCACGCTGAGTGGCGTGTTATTTGATGAGGTTGCCTTAATGCCAGAATCGTTTGTAAATCAGGCAATTGCCCGAACGCTGTCTGTTGGAAATGCAAGATTGTGGTTTAACTGCAATCCGGACAACCCGCAGCACTGGTTTTATCAACAGTGGATTTTAAAAGCAGACAACGGCGAGCGTAGCGACGTTTTACACCTGCACTTTACGATGCAGGATAATCCAATCATGACACCACAAAAAATCCAGCGAGCAGCGTCTGTGTACCCTGCTGGGGCGTTTTATGACCGCTATGTATTGGGCTTGTGGCGAGTGGCAGAGGGGCTTGTCTATCCGGATTTTGACCCAGCTGTTAGCGTTGTTCATAATTACAAACCGTCCGAGAGGGCGGTTTTTTATTTGTCCATCGACTACGGCACGCTGAATCCGACCTCTATTGGATTGTGGGCGGTCGAGGATGATTTTGCAGTGCGTATGAAAGAGTCTTATTATGACGCACGAAAAGCAGGCAAGCAAAAGGATGACGAGCAGCATTATCAGGAGATTGCAAGACTTGCAGAGGGCTACGACATCCAGCAGATTATAGTAGACCCGTCTGCCGCAAGTCTGATCGCCTGTATCCAGCACCACGCTGTCTATAGTGTCCGCAAAGCAAATAACAGCGTAATTGATGGTATCCGGTACACGATGACCTTGCTAAAACAAAAGCGGATTTTGATTGCAGATACTTGCACGGACACCATTCGGGAATTTGGCTTGTATCGCTGGGATGACAAAAAGCAACAGGATACTGTTATCAAAGAGAGTGACCATGCGATGGACGACATCCGGTATTTTTGTTATACCATCCTGCGACATTTGGGATGGAAAACAGATGATTGGGGGTGATTTTATGATAAGTTATGCAGATATTGAGGCTGCACTTAATATCAAAACAGCAATATCCCCACTAATGCGAGGATACATTGAACAGTGGGAAACGCTGTTTTCTGACAATTCGGAGAGCCGAGAGCAAAAAGACGGCTTACATCTTGCAGCAGCAATCTGCACCGAGTTTGCAAGGTTGATTTTTGCAGAATCAAAAATAGAGATTACTGGCAACGGCAAGACGGCAGACTATTTGCAAACCATGATAGACAACCACCTGCCAGCGTTGCAAACCGGCTTTTCTGCGGGGCTTGCCAGCGGCGGCATGGTGATAAAGCCATATTTTGCAAACGGCAGTGTATCGTTGGAGTGGGTGCCGGTGCAGCGTGTGTTTCCGATTGCGTTTACATCTGACCAGTCTATGCAATCCGCCGTGTTTGCGGATACGTTTCGGAGCGGTGCAGACTGGTACACAAGGTTGGAGTGCCACGGTTATGACAGTGACAAAAAGCAGTGCATTATCCAGAATTACACGTATCATGCATACGATGCAGACACGTTGGGCAGCCCTTGTGAGCTGTCAGAAACGCCGTGGGCTGGATTAGAGCCGCTGGTTAACGTGCAGTCAGATACGCCGCTATTTGGCTTTTTCCGCGTGCCAAAACCCAACAGCAAAGACCCGACCTCTGCTTTAGGCGTGTCCGTGTTTGCGGATGCACTGCCGCAGATTGTACAGGCAGACCAATTATGGTCGGAAATTTTGTGGGAATACGAATCAAAGGAAACCGCAGTCTTTGCGACACAGGACATTTTCAACAGATTTGACCGGCTTTCCGCACATGATAAGCGGTTATACAAAAAGATGCTGTCCATCGGGGATGATGATTCTGACAAAATCATGCCGTACTCGCCGGAAATTCGGGATGCATCGTTTTTTAACGGCTTAAATAAGATTTTGCAGCGGATTGAGTTTTCTTGTCAGCTTGCCTATGGCACGCTGTCAGAGCCTGCAGAGGTCGCAAAAACAGCAACCGAGATTGAGTCGTCCAAACAACGCAGCTATGTGTTTGTGTCTGCCCTGCAAAAGCAGACGGAATTTGCTCTGCGACGAGCGATTACGGCAGCAGCAACGCTGGCGTTTTATCATGGTGTTGTCCCATCAACAGAATTTGAGATTGCGTTTGACTGGGGCGATAGCGTCCTAGAGGATGTAGACGCAAAGACACAGCGAGAGTTGCAGTTTGTACAAGCCGGCATCTTAAAGCCTGAAATTTTCCTGAGCAGCTACTACGGCTGCTCGGAAGAAGAAGCGAAAAAGATGATTCCGGACGCTGGCAGCCCTGAGGATTACAGCCTGTTTGGTGTAGGTGGTCGCTGATGCTGCCGCCAATTTACTATGAGACATGCACGGACGCTGTACTTGCAGTATACGCACGCTTGGAAGACGCGATTTTGTCAGCGATGGTGAAACGCATCCTGCGAATGGGCTTTGTATCCGAGGCAACCAAACATCAAGCAGAGATGTTACAAGAGGCGGGCTTACTGTACGAGGACATCTTGCAGCTGATTGCACAACGCACAGACGCATGCACGGCACAGGTTAGGGCGTTATTTGAGGACGCAGGAGTGACAGCCATAGAGATTGACAATCAGGCTTACAGACAAGCCGGAATTGCAACGGTTGACATTCGGCAATCGGACAGCCTTCGGCAGGTACTGGAGGCTGGTTTTAAAAAGACCATGGGCGTGATGGACAACCTCACAAAGACCACGGCACTGACCACGCAGCGTGCGTTTTATCAGGCTTGCAATGATGCATATATGCAAATTACAAGCGGGGCGTTTAGCTATCAAGAGGCAATCCGCAACACGCTAAAGCAAGCTGCAAAGGGCGGCTTGTCAGTCACATATCCATCCGGACACGTTGACAAGCTGGATGCTGCAATCCGCCGTGCAGCGTTGACAGGTGTCGGACAGACGGCAGCAGAGGTAAGCAAGACCAACGCGGAAGATAATGGCTGCTATTTGATGGAGATTACAGCCCACAGCGGTGCAAGACCAGAGCATGCAAGATGGCAAGGGCAACTGGTCAGCCTGACCGGGAAAGACGTTGGAAAGACCATAGACGGGCTAAAAGTCTGGTCGCTGCGTGGTATTGGCTATGGTGACGGCGATGGTTTCCGCGGATGGAATTGCCGTCACGACTGGTTTCCGTATTTTTCGGGGCTATCTACGCCAAACTATACCAAAAAAGAATTGGAACAGCTGGACGAAAAGCGGATTGCATGGAACGGTGAGAAATACACCGAATACGAAATCAGCCAGATGCAGCGAGCCAGAGAACGGAACGTCCGGAAGCTGAAACGGCAGACCATGAGCATGCAGCAAGCTGCTGAACTGACAGACAAGCCAGAACTGAAAGAAGCTGCCACGGCAGATTATCAGGCAACCGCCGCAAAGCTGAAAGCAGCCGAAAAGGATTTGCAAGCATTCTGCAATCAGACCGGGCAAGACCGTGACAAGTTTAGAGAGCAAGTGTTAGGATTTAGCCGGAGCGAGGCACAAAAAGCGGTGCATGCGGCGAAAAGAGTGCAAAAAGAGAGCAAAAAGAGTGCAAAAGCATCTCGGTGAGGTGCTTTTTTCATGCCATGAGGAGGATTTGTGATGACAGATAAGGAATATGCTGCATTTTTAAAAGATATAGAAGACATTATAATAAGTGCAGCTAATTGTTGTGAATCTACATCTGATTTATTAAAAGTAACGGAGTTGAAAATGGCGATTGCAAAGGAGCTACACGAAATGAACTACTATTACGACCCTGCAGACTATGACGGACTCACAGACGAAGAAATCGCTGCAATGCGGAAAGACACAGAAAGAGATAGGTTTAAAGCAGGAAGCAAGCCTATTTGGACAAGCAAGACAAGGTTGGGATACACGCCTATTTTTATCGGCAAAAGTGGGGCTCTGTATGTTGGCGGTGTAAAGCTGGAAGGTGTGTATTTCGCTGAAAACAGACAGGATTCCGACGGTTTCAACAAGCTCTGCATTGTGTTTGAAACAGACAAGGTGGTTGACATGCGAGAAAAGATAAGAACAACCTTGCTTGAACCTGATGCCATCGAACTAAGAGAAGTGCTTGAACGAATTTTTAGATAAAAACGCCCCGACCATGGGCAAAAACTGGCGGAGGGACGGAAACCAAGAACAAACAAGCCTGCGGGTACGGCGCTCTTATATTATTAACAAATCAGCATCTGAGCAATCAGGTGCTTTTTTGATACCCAAAAACAGAAAGGAGTTGCAAAAATGGCAGAAGAAACCAAGCAGCAGGAGGCAGAACAGCCGGAAAAGACCTATACTGCAGCGGAATACACCGCCTTACAGGAACAGTTGGATGCAGCAAGAACCAGTCTGAAAGAAACGGCGGAAAAGCTGTCGTCCTTTGAAAAGATGGATATTGATGGCATTAAGCAGTCCGCTGCTGACTGGCAGCAGAAGTATGAACAGGCAGAGGCTGACCGCAAAACCAAGGAATACCGGGACAATGTAGCAGCGTTTGTGCGAAAGCAAGGTATGAAAAATGATGTCTATGCGGAATACCTAACCAACCAGATTATCAGCAAGCAGCTGCAGTTTGACGACAAGGGCAACCTGACAGGCGGAACAGAAACCGTGCAGGAACTGAAAAAGACCTGTCCGGATGCGTTTGCAGCAGAAGAACCGCCGAAACCATTTCTGGGCAGTACGCCAGGATTTTCCAGCACAGGCGATGCATTTGATAAACGCCTGCGGAAGGTCATGGGCTTGCCGGCCGACAACAAATAATGAAAGGATGATATAATAAATGGCAAATGCAATTGAATTGGCGACAAAATGCGTCACCATGCTGGACGAGGTCTACAAACAGTCCTCTAAGACCATGGTGCTGGACAGCGGCAGTGACATTGTCACAATGACAAAGGACACCGGGGAATTTAAGATTCCGAAGTATGACATGGACGGATTGGGCGATTACAGCCGCACAGAGGGCTACGCTGCCGGAGATGTTAAGCTAGAATGGGAAACCAAAAAGCCGAACTACGACCGTGGCAGAAAGTTTGCGGTTGACGCAATGGACGACGAAGAATCTATTGCACTGGCGTTTGGTCTGCTGTCCTCCGAGTTTATGCGAACAAAGGTTGTACCGGAAATGGATGCAATGCGGTTTGCACAGTATGCAGGCACAACCGGAATCCAGAAGAAGCAGGAAACCTTTGCGACCGTGACGGACATCACCGACGCTATCATGACCGCAAACATCGCCCTCGACGAAGCAGAAGTCACCGAAACGGGCCGGTATTTGTTTGTAACACCGACCTTGCTACAGATGATTAACGCAATGGATACATACAAGTCCAAGGCAATGATGGAACGGTTTGCAAGCATCGTGACCGTACCGCAGAGCCGATTCTATACGGCAATTGACACACTGGACGGCAAATCTGCCAGCGAAAAGGCAGGCGGTTTCAAAAAGGCGACCGGTGCAAGCGATATTAACTTTATGATTATCGACAAGGCGGCAGTCTTGCAGGTGCAGAAGCACGTAGTTTCTAAGATTATCGCTCCGGAAGTCAACCAGTCTATGGATGCATGGGCGTTTTATTACCGGACATACGGCTTAACTGATGTGCTTGACAATCACGCAAAGGGCATTTATTGCTCCTATAAGACCGCCTGAGGGAGTGGATGAAATGAAGACCATCGGCATGAAACCACAGAAAAAGCAAAAACCAAAGCCGGTGAAAAAGCCGGAAACGGAGCAAGAAAAGGCATGATTTATGCAGATTTCCCCTATTATCAAGATTTTTACTGTGGTACATCCATCACGGATGCGGCAGCATTTCGCACGGCTGCCGCCCGTGCATCGGAGTACATAGACAGCATCACGTTTGGGCGGCTGCAAAACGGTATCCCAGATGCGTACACCGAGCAAGTGAAAAATTGCTGCTGTGCTTTATCTGAAGCATGGACGTTATTCCTGGACGCAAAAAACGGAATGCTTGCAGGCAGCAAGGGCAAAAAAACCGCCGAAACCATCAGTAAATATAGCGTTAGTTACAGAGCACCAGCAGACGTTGCAGCCGCTCTTCTGAATGGCAACACGGCAGGCTTGCAAAGTTATCTATATCGCATTTGCGTGCAGTATCTGGGGCGTACAGGACTACTATACAGGGGGTGCAACGAGGATTGTATGTAAATAAAATTGGTTGTACTGTCTACGAGCGGACAGCCGGAGCAAACCGCATGGAAACTTATATCCGGCATTTTATCCCGTCCATTTATTGGGAAGATGCAGCCGGTCAAACACAATCCGGCACGGCAATGCAGCAGCAAGACACGGTATTTTGCGTAATTCCTGCCGCTTCCTTGTCTGACTATCTGCCAAAACGGGACGATTTGCTTGTCTGTGGTCGCTGCGAGAATGCAGCACCACCCGAAGCTGCAAAAAGAGTGATGATGGTAGAAGATTACCGCTACGGCTCTGCGGACGTGCAGCACATCGAGGTGACTGCAGGATGAGTTTGACGTTTAAAATCACTATGCCGCAGACACAGCAGCTACAAAAGCGGCTGCAACCTGTGCAAAAGTACGTGGATAGCGAGATTCTGCGGAAATGTTACCCGTATATCCCATTTAAAACGGGGATGTTGCGTGATTCTGGCATTTTGGGGACAAAGGTCGGCAGCGGTCGCATCCGTTGGCTTGCACCGTATGCACGGAAACAGTACTACAAAGGACTATCAACGGGCAAGCGTGGCAGATACTGGGTAAAACGGGCAATGACCGCCCACGGAGAAAGTATCATGCGAGAGGCACAAAAAAAGCTAAATGGTGGAGGTGGATAATTTGTCAATCATTGAGGCGGTACGCAACTACATTGCATCCTGTCCTTTGCTAAAAGACGGCCGGATTTTAGGCGTTGACCGCATTGGAGCGGATGCAATTGAGTATAGCATTGACGTGCTTCCCTGTGCACCAGTGTTACAAAAATACGTGGACGGCTCTAAAATTAAGCAGTTTCAGTTTGCGTTCAGCAGTCGGGAGGCGTATGGACGGGATGTGGTGCAGGGCATTCAAAATTCTGCATTTTATGAGTATTTTGCGTACTGGATTGGACGCAATGACGATGCAGGAATTTATCCGGATTTGGGCGAGTTCCGCCCCGTCCGGTCGATTGAGTTGACATCGGGCGGTTACGCCATCGATGTCACAGAAACAACCGCACGCTATCAAATTGAGATGCGGTTGACATATTTGGAGTCATGGAGGTATCTAAAAAATGGGTAAAGGTATTGATAGCTTAAAGCTTAAAAAGCGGTCTGAAAAGCTGGCATTTATGGAAGTTAAGACTGGGAGCACGTCCAGCTATTGCCGTTTGGAAGGCTTTACAACACAGACATTTAACGCCAATGCGAAGGAATTCGCCCGGCAGTATGTAGACGAAGATACAGAGCGAACCGATGTTACAGGCTATTCCGAAAGCATCAACTACAATTTTGACCAGTATATCGGGCAGCCGGCATTGAGCGAAATCGTGAAAATCACGGAAAACGAACTGACCGGAACGGACGCAGTCCGCAACATCTTGCTTGTGGATATGACGTCCAACACATCCGGCGGACAGTATGAGGCAACATTGAGAGCCTATGCAATCGTGCCGTCCAGCAACGGTGACACGACTGACTGCATGACATATTCCGGCGATTTTAAGTCCAGAGGAGCAAAAAAAGCGGTTAAGGTCACGTTGGATGCGGATTTCGAAAACGCAACCATTGTAAACGCTGAAAAGTAAAAGGAGCGTAACCAATGCAAGACATGTATACAGTAGCTATAAACGGGGTTGCTTTACACGTTGATGCAGAGGATGCAGCGTTTATGCAGCGGTATGACACCGCTGCTGCTGCTATCCCTAACCAACCAATCAAAGACGATGCGGATGGCATCCGGCAGTATTGCAAATCGTTTCGGGTGTTTTTTGATGTGCTGTTTGGTGACGGTACAGCAGACGCCGTTTTTGCAGATGCTCCCGACAATCGCCGAGAGTACGAAAAAACATTTATGCAGTTGCTCAAAGCGATGTTTGAGCAGCGAGTTGCTGCAAAATTAAGACTAGTTGAGGCGGTGCAGCGATATGCCCCAGGAGATATGGTATAACATCTTAACGGACGCTCTGCCGGACAGTGTAGAGGTTTGCGGTAAAAAATATCCTATTTTCACAAATTTTAAGGATTGGATATCGTTTTTTTTGTTACATGAGGACAAAAGTTTGACGGATGTTGAAAAAGTCCACATATCCATGAATTGGTACATAGAGCGACCGGATAATATGATTGCAGCCTATCAGGCGTTGCAAGAATTTGCAGCATGTAAGTCGTTGCCAAAAGCAAAAGGTACAGGCACATCCGCACCTGTTTTTTCCTATTTGCACGATAGCCCGTATTTGTTCGCCGATTTTTTGCGGTTTTATCAAATCAATTTGCAGACTGCACAGCTGCATTGGTTTGCGTTTAATGCACTGTTTGAGGGAATGCCGGAGGACAGCAGCACAAAGCAGCGGATTGCATACCGGAGCGTCAACTTAGGGGCAATCAAAGACAAAAAAGAGCGGGCAAGACTTGCAAAAATCCAGCGAGCAGTTGCAATTCCACGACCGCCAATGACAGCGGCAGAAGTAGGAAATTTATTTGGATAAGAGGAGGTGGTGGAAATGGCAAATGATGGAACGATTGCATTTGATTCCCGAATCAATACAGATAATTTGGAAAAAGATTTGTCAAAAATGGAAGAATCCATTTCAGGTGCTGCCACTGCAGCAGAAAAAGAAACCGAACAATCATTTAGCAGCATAAAGTCTCAGGTTGCAAAGTTAGCAGCAACATACAAAGAAGCCGGAATGACTGCTTCGGATGCGATGAAAAAAGCATGGGCGGAAGTAAAAGAAAGTTCCACATCTTTCCAAGCAGCAGAAAGAACTGTTTCCGACTTTGCAGACAAGGTGGAAGCGGAACTGCAAAATGTGGGAGAAATTGCAACACAATCTTTCGATGGGATTCCACAGAATGTGGAAAAAAGCCTTGAAGCAGCCAATACTTCTGTAGATCAATTTTCTAAGAAACTGCAAAACGCCCTTGCTGCCGCTGGTCTGGCATACGGGGCGAAAGAAATCACAGAAGTGGGCGTTTCTTACGAGAAAGCCATGAATCAGGTGGCAATCTCTACAGGAGCAGCCGGGCAGGAACTGGAAAATCTGCAGGGCATTGCGTCCAACGTGTATGCGGACAATTTCGGGGAATCCATGGAAGATGCAGCCGCCAGCGTGGCAGAGGTGTACAAGCGGACGGGGCTTGTCGGAGAAGAACTGCAAAAGGCGACAGAAGACGCATACACCCTGCAAAATGCGTTTGGATATGAGGTCAACGACTCCCTGCAGGCTGCCACGCAGCTGATGAGCACGTTTGGTATTACTGCAGACGAGGCTTACACGCTGATTGCACAGGGTGCACAAAAGGGACTTGACCAAAATGGTGACATGCTGGACACGTTAAACGAGTATTCCGTGCAGTTTGCAAATCTGGGCTATTCCGCTGAGGATATGTTTAATATGCTTGCAAATGGCGTACAAAACGGTACGTGGTCGGTCGATAAGCTGGGCGATGCAGTGAAAGAAATGAACATCCGCTTAAATGACGGCACGGCAGACAAGGCACTGCAAACGCTGGGATTTAATCTGGACGAAATCAAGGGAAAACTCGCTGCTGGCGGCTCTGATGCACAGGAAGCAATCCAAGGAATCATGACGGCATTGTCGCAGGTGGAGAACGAGCAAGACCGCTATGTGCTGGGTCAGACGTTGATGGGAACACAGTGGGAAGACATCGGCGAAAGTGCTGTGCAAGCCCTGATGAATACACAGGGCGAAATCTCCACTACATCGGATGCAATGAATCAGCTATCTGACCTGCAGTTTGATGATTTGGGCAGCCAATTTGAAAAGCTGAAACGTCAGGTCGAAACGGAAGTTGTTTTGCCGATTGCACAAAAGTACATGCCAAAAATCGAAAAAGCAATTGACTATGTGTCGGAACATCTGGGCGAAATCGTAGAACACGCAAAGCCAATTGCAGCAGCGATTGTGGCAGCGTTTGCAGTTAAAAAAATCACGGATTTTGGTAGCTCTGCGGTTACGACCGCAAAGACAATCAAAACAGCGTTTAAGATGTTAAACACATCTAATCCGCTTGGCTGGATTGCAATTGGAGTGAGTGCCCTTGTGGGGCTGGAAACGGCACTGCGGAGCATGTCCAGCAAACATCAGGCATACTTGCAAGGTATCACCGACAAAGCCGCCGAAATCCCTGCAGAGCTGCAAAAATCTATTGATGCAACCAACGAGTTTGCCGACTCTTGGGACAACATCAAAAAGAACATGGGCAGCAGTTTTACAACAGAGTCGTTTGATTATGAGAGCGTTGTAAAACTCAAAGACTCTTTAGGCGAGTTAATCAATGCGGACGGTACAATCAAAGCTGGAGCAGAGCAAAAAGTATCTGACATCATCGACCAGCTTAACCAGTACGCAGATACAGGGTTGACGGTGTCTGACGGGGTTATCCAAAAAAACGGCGAGGTTGTAGCATCTTATGACCAAATCTCAGGCAGCATTGACAAGGTTATCGAAAAGCAGCATGCACAAAATTTGTTAAGTGTTGCAGAGCAAGGTTATCAAGAGGCATTAGGCAGCCAGCAACAGCTTTTGGACAACGAGACAGAGTATGCAAAAGCACTTGAAGAAACCAGCAGACAAGCCGGAAATGTGCAAAAAGAGTTGGATGAGATTTATAAAAACCACTCGATTGGTACAGATAAAAACGGCGATATTATTGTTGATGCAAGCGTTGCCAAAAGAGTCGAGGAATTGAAATCGCAGCTTGATGGATACAATCAAAAAATCGATGAAACAACCGAAGCACGGGCAAAAAACAATGCTGAGTTGGAAACATCTCTTGCATATATCTCCCGATATAAGGGGATGCAAGAGGACTTGTTAAACGAAGATTTTGACAAGGTCGGCGAGGATTTTGCAAAGTTATCATCCGATTTTGTCACTGCATCCACAGGGACAAGGGAAGAATTGAAACAACAGGTATCTGACTTTCAAAGCCAATACGAAACACTGCTGGAAACGCAGAAAAAAAGCCCGGAATTGGTATCGGATGAGCAGCTGCAAAATGCACTCTATTTGTGGGAGCAATCCATGATTGAGCTGGAGGCAGCAACCGGAGAGCATGCGGTCAACATTGGAACAAACTTTGTTGATACAATTGCAGCCGCTGGGATGAGTCATGACGACCAAATCACTGCTTTAAACACTTATATCCAAAATCGTCTAAACGACGGAGAGAGCCTAAAAGAGATTGCAGACTCATTGGGCGTAAACTTTACATCTGACATGGCAGCGGGAGCGGAAAAGGGCGGAACTGCCCTTGAAGAGGCGGAAAAAGCAATTATCAACAGTGCGATGGCAAACGTCCAAAATGACATGTATAGTACTTGCAACGATACAGGTTATTATTTAGGATTGGGTATTGCGGATGGTATTGATGCAGCAGCAATAGCAATTGCAGCGTCCGCTATCAATGGCGTTACTGCTGCAATTGAAGCAGCACAAGCGGCTGCGGATATCCACTCTCCGTCCCGTGTTATGCGTGATAAGGTCGGCTATATGTTAGGCTTAGGCACAGCAGCGGGCTTGCAAAAGAGTACGCCAGCGGTGCAAGACGCATCTAAAGACAGCATTACAGCTGCCGTTAATGCAGCAACTGACGTTTTGCCGAATGTTGGCGTTACCGCTGAGATCGCACAGGCTCTTGTGCCACAAACTCTGGGCATTATGTCAAATCAGGGCAGCTCCGCAGTGTCTGCATATAATCCGGCATATCAACAGATACAAACGGCAGATATGCAGCAGCAGCCAACTCCAACGCAAAGCAATCAGGGTATCCGTGACATTGTCATACCTGTTAGCATTGGAGAGGAGAGTATTGAGACTATTGTTGTGAACGCCGTTACAAGAGCGAATGCAAGCAGTGGAGGGTGGAGCGTGTGATACAACTGAAACACAGGAAAGAAGATTACATTGAGGAAATAAGCCCGGTTTACATCCAGCTGATTACTGGCGGCTCTTACGGCATTGCAACAAATTTTAACTGGCAAACGGCAACAACTTTACAGGATGCAACAATAGAGCGAGTATCAAACGGGATTGTTTTTAAGAGCGGAGATGTTGACATCCTGGCACTGGATGAGGATGCACGCATCCGGCTTACAAGCATTGGACTCCCTGCAGACCACGAAAACGGAAACGCAATCATAACAAAAAACACAGAAGTTTTTACTAAAGTGGATGGTACTGTCAGCAACTATCAAAGTAGCGATGGACGCGTTGTTGATTTACGAACGCCTGTTTTTTGCTATGATTTAAGTACTGGCAGGACGTACCGTGCAAACAAAGACAGCGACACAGGACTCCGTGTTTGGACAACAGAGTATCATAACTATTTGATTCATCAATTCACAAAATTTGATGTATCTTATTCGGAAATCACAAGCACCTATGAAAACGAAGCCGGACACACTATCCAATATCCGGTTCGAGTCGGCAAGCGTAAAATCGATTTAGAGTTAGAGTGTAACCTCGACACGCTAAACATCTTAACGGAATTTTTCCAGCAATCGGAAATTTTGATGCTGTACCAATCCCCAACGGATGCAGCAGAACAGTTTGGTGTGTTTCGGAAAATATCCGACATTCAAGTGCAAACAATCTCAAAAAATCCGCATTATTACAATAATCCGTTTTTATATCAAACGCTGGAGTATGATACAAATAACGGATATTTTTATGAGTTGCAGGAATTGCAAAAAGGCGAAAATCAAACTGGTATCTATTATATTTCTGTCAGCCTAGAGGAGGTGTAAACCATGGTGATTTACGAGCATGTAAAGGGCATTCTCTCCGTTCCCTGTTATCTGGATGACGGCGATTATGCCGGATATACAACGGACATTTCTTTTACCGATTCTGATATTATCCGGAATAGCTGTTCCATCAAGTCCTCTGCCTGCGACAGCAGCACCTTTTCCCTTGGCAGTGTCCGTCCGGCAGAATTGTCGATTCAGCTGCATTTAGAGCAAGACGGCATCAATGCATATAACCTGTATGGTGCAAAAATCATTCTGTACAGCTGCTATCAAAAAGAGCCTAAGCCGTCAGATTGGATTTTTCGTGGAATGTTCTGGGTGACATCCGTATCCCGTAAAAAGACACTGTACACACTTCGGGCATCGGATGCCTTAGTGTGGTTAAATAACAATTCCATTTCATCCGGTTCTGGAAAAGTTGATGACGATGAAAGCGAAGTATCCAAAAAGCTGCGGGATAAGCTGGAAGGTTATGAGGGAGAAAGCGGTGGTGGCGGCGTTTATCCTCTGCATGAAATTGTCACCGATGTTGTCACATGGACAAATGACATTCTGCAAAATATGATTGCGGAGAAACCGCTTGCCTATGAACATATCAGTTCTATTCCAAACGATAATCCCAAACTGGGAAATTCCTACAGCGGTTATACACTGATGCGAAAATCAGAAGAAGGAGAATCCAGAAATACCCGATACAGTGCGATTGATTATATTTCTGCTCTTGCAAAGCCGGCTTGTTCCTTTGTTTGTATGCGAAATGACCAGTATCAGAACAATGATTCACAAGTACCTTTTTCTCTTGTCCCATTTGGCTTTTTTAAAGACAAAATACGTGTTCCGTTTTCTTCCATTGCAAGAGATAGCTGTGATGTGGCATCGTATAACATCTATATTCAAAAGGTCTATTTTAAAACCTATGATGATACTGGATGGACAAATGCAAGGGAATACAAGCCAATGCTGGGAAATGCGGAAATCGACCTGTCCAGCAATTGCTTTTTTGATGGAAGAAGAATGGAAACGGTTTTGAATTATCAAGAAGACTTTCCGGACACAAACGACAAAAACGAATATCCGATTGTGGAAGCAGCAGCAAATTATCTGTTTCATAATGTGTTGCTGAAACCGTTTCAATTAAAATGCTATCTGAAATTTGATGACATTGACCACTTCCCCAAGTTGGGGCAGCGAATTGAAATCGAATATCAGCCCGGAAAATGGGCGGAAAGCACCATTACAAACATGACCTGGAAGTTTCGTGGCGGATGGGAGTTTTCCTGCACCGGGAAGGACACCAGAGTGCTGGCACAGGCTGCAAAACGGTCATTGGCGTTCAATTCTGAAAATGCATCGAAACGCCATGCGGACATCGTAGCGGCAAAGGCAAGGAAAGCGGCAGATAATGCATGGGGGTATGCAAATGGTGCGTATGAACGTGTCAATCAAGTAGTCACAGAAGATATACAAAATTTGGAAAATAACAAAGTGAATCAAACCGATTATGATACTGCAATTGCAGAAATTTGGAACAAAATCAACAGCTTGTAAAGGAGATGATACCATGCTAACTGCAAATCAAAAATACATCGATACCGCAAACATCAAGCATCTGCTCAGTGCCGGCGAAAAAAACGCCGATAAAATCCAAATTGCCATTGACCGGTACTACCACCAGACTGATTTATCTGATTGCCTGTTCACGCTACGAGCCGTCAACAGTGGCGGTGGACTTGTCATGCAGAACCTTGAAAAAGAAACGACTGAAAACCAAATCATTCTGACGTGGGCAATTACCGAGGATTTTACGGCAGTTCCCGGCGAACTTCTGCCGGAAATTGTTGGTCAAAAGGATGATACGGTTGTCATTAAGTATGAGATGACCCCGATGGTCGTCCGCAATTCCATCTTGGAGCAATACAAGGGCGGAATTGATGCGATTGACAAGGCGTTGCGTGAGATGCAGTCCATCCTCTCACAAGCAGAGCAATTGATTGCGAAAGCTCCGATTATCCAGAACGGCACGTGGTGGTTGTACGACGCTGCAACGGGTGTTTATCAGGATTCCGAGCAGCCTGCAAAGGGAGATAAAGGCGACAAGGGAGAAACTGGGGAAAAAGGTGACCCTGGAAAGCAAGGAAAGACCGGAGCAAAAGGTGAAAAAGGTGACCAGGGCGAGCCTGGAACACCCGGTGAAAAGGGAGAACGTGGCGAAAAAGGAGAAAAAGGCGACGCCGGAACACCCGGCAAGGACGGCGTAAACGGAAAAGACGGAACAAACGGGGTTGACGGGAAAAACGGTACAGACGGTTACTCTCCTACAGCAACCGTCACTGAAACAGATACCGGGGCAACAATCACAATCACTGACAAAAACGGCACAACCACAGCGTCCGTCAAAAACGGCACAAACGCAGAGGCTACACTGTGGGGTGATTATACACCCGGATGGGATGGCAATGCACATGCAATGTATTGCACCGCCAAACTGGTAACTGTATATGGCAAGCAAACGTGGCAGATATTGCCGTCTATCAGCACCGTATCTCACAATGCACTGGATATTGTAACGGATGGGCTGTTTGTACTGGATTTGTCGCCGGATGTGGATACGCTAAAGGCCTCTGCACATACGCACGATAACAAGAGCGTACTTGATGATATTGACGCTAAAAAATGGAACGTAATCAAAAACACACATCATTCTCACAACAACATGGCAGTTTTAAACAGCCTTTCGCCAGCCGATTTGCAGCACATTCAAGCTTTACAAAATGTCATTGGCGAGTTGACTGTACTGCATTCCAATTTTGATGATGCTTGCAGCACTAAAATAGTTTACGTTAATGCCGCTGCAGGTTCAGACGCACAAAATGGCAGCACCGCAGCAAAAGCCATGCAGACACTCAGCGGGGCTTTACAGTTCACACAGTACGCAAAAAAAGCCGTGATTTATCTGGCAGCTGGAACTTATCCCATTCCAGACAAAACATTAACCCTGCTTGGTCGAGATGTTCGGATTTATGGCAATGCCGCAGCGACAACAACCATTCAAGGGAATTTTGTCTGTGAAAATGGATTTTTGCATCTATCCAAAGTCACCATTGACAACACCGACAGCGATACTGCAAACACATCCACAACCGCAATCCTTGCACAGTATAATGGAACGGTTCGGATTTCTGATTGTGTGGTGAATGCCAACTCTAAAAATGCAGTTGGTGTCTCTGATATATCGAACATTTGCTGTTCTGGTACGGAATTTAAAGGCAATGCACAGTATGCTGTTTATGTAACCGGACAAGGTGACGCAAAAATTTACAGCTGTACCAATAGTACTACAAAAGGCATTTATTCTGGGGCAAATAGTATGGTTCGGATTACACAGAGTAACGAAAGTAATTTCCCTTACACGAATGCCAATAATGGCATGGTATTTGTAAATGGGCAGCAAGTTTTACCGCAGCCGGCCGCTACAACCGCAATTTTATCAACAGGGGGCAATGTATAATGTTTAGTTTGAGAGATTTTGTAAAAAAAGGCTTTTTGGACGCAATCGGGAAAATGGCAAATTATCAAATCATTTTAAATGCTGCCGGGTGGCAGGAAAAAGGCGTACTCACGGAATCCGATTTGTCGGAAATTAATGACGCAATTGACAGCTATGTACCAGAGGAGGCGTCGGACAATGAGTAAAAAACCGCTAACACGTGACGAGCAGTTTTTAGCAAAAGCAGCCGGGGATGATGTGCCGATGCCAAAGCCTCTCACACGAGTGCAAGAATTTTTGGAAAGAATCGTTGAACGGCTAAGTGGAAGCGTGACGGATGAAACACTCAGCAACGCAATTGCACCACTGAATGCAAGTATTGCACAGCTAAACCGGAAAACCATCCAATTCCGGCATGGGAAAGGTACATTTACTGCAACCGCAACTGGTACAAATGTTGTGTGGCAGTATGGTGGGCAGCAAGTGCAAGGGGGTAACTGCACGTTTGACGTAAAATCAGACAATGGGCTGGTTACGCTGGAATGTGATACCATCGAAAGCCTTACAATCAAAAATGATACTACAAACAAGATGGATTTATCAGACTTAGGCGGTAAGATTGCAAGCGTGCTCAGTTTAGAAAGCTGCCCAAACATTACAGGAGATTTGTCTGATTTAGGTGGTAAGATTGCAAGCTCGCTAAACTTAAGCAGCTGCCCAAACATTACAGGAGATTTGTCTGATTTAGGTGGTAAGATTGCAAATTGGTTAAGTTTAGACAACTGCCCAAACATCACAGGAGATTTGTCTGATTTAGGCGGTAAGATTACAAATTGGTTAAGTTTAAAAGGCTGCCGAAACATTACAGGAGATTTATCTGATTTAGGCAGTAAGATTGCAAGCGTGCTTAACTTAGGCTACTGCTCAAATATTACAGGCGTTTACTCTGGGACAAAATACCCAAAAACATTTGCTGTATCAAAAACATCTATCACGTCAGCCGATATGGACGCAAATTTGATAAATTTTGCCGCAAGTGGCGTCAAATCAGGCGCGTTTACAGCAACCGGAATGAAAAGAACGGCTGCATCCGATGACGCTGTTGCAACATTGGTTGCAAATGGTTGGACAGTGTCTGGTCTTACAAAGGAGGGATAAACATGTACATAAAATATGCGGATTATCAGCCTGACATGCAACTTGGCGATGATGATAGCGTCTTGATGTCATTGCAGGAGTTTTTAGATGGTGGCAAAGATTTGGAAGACGTGCCGGTTACGATTACGCCGGACGGAGAGCCGCCGGCGGAAGAAACGGAAGAAGAACCTGATGTCAGTGAAGAGGAGGCGGCTGAATGAAAGAATGGATTTGTGCAGCAGCCGGAACAGTCGGCGGTCTGATTGCCGGGTTGTTTGGCGGCTGGGATGCAGCAATCAGAGCCTTGCTGATTTTTATGGCGATTGATTACCTGATGGGGTTAGCTTGTGCAGGGATTTTTAAGAAGTCCCCGAAAACAGAATCAGGCGGCTTGCAATCTAAAGTCGGCTGGAAAGGTTTGTGCCGTAAGGTTGCAACGCTTGCACTTGTTGTGGTTGCCGTGCAGGTGGACGCTGTCCTGCATACGTCCTATGTAAGAGATGGTGTTTGTATCGCATTCATGGCAAATGAATTGATTTCAATGGTCGAAAACGTGGGATTGATGGGTGTGCAGTTCCCCGAACCACTCCGAAAAGCAATTGATTTGCTGCAAAAAAAAGAGGAAAAGAAATGAAAAGCAAAACATACGAAGAATTTGTAGAAAAATTTAAGCCGAAAAAAACAACAGACGATTGCTATACGCCGCCTGTCGTTTACGATGCTGTTGCAGAGTGGGTTGCAAGTGAATACGGGGTTAATCGGGACAATTTCGTTCGCCCTTTTTATCCGGGCGGCGATTATGAAAACTATGACTACGACAAAACTGCGATAGTTGTAGACAATCCACCATTTAGCATATTGTCAAAAATTGTAGATTTTTACATTTCAAAAAATGTTCCGTTTTTCTTATTTGCTCCAAATTTAACCTTGTTTAATTGCATAAGAGACAGAGATTGTACAGCGTTGGTTGTGGATGCAAACATCATTTATGACAACGGTGCTAATGTAAAAACGTCATTTTTGACCAATTTAGAGCCGCAGAATCTGCGAATCAGAACCGCTCCGGGATTGTATCAGGTTGTAAGAAAAGCGACCGAAACGATACTGAAAGAGACTAAAAAACAGTTGCCAAAATACACATACCCAAATTATGTTGTACAATCCGCACGGATTAACGCTTACTCAAAATATGGGATTGAGTTTAAAGTGCCAAAATCAGAATCTTTCTTTGTCTCGCAGCTTGATACCCAAAAAGAAAAGAAAAAGATGATATTTGGCGGTGGATTTTTAATTTCCGAGCAGTGTGCCGCAGAACGTGAACGGGCAGAGCGAGAACAGGTGGAACGTGAACGGGCGGAACGTTTTGAACTCAGCGACCGAGAAAAAGAAATTATAAAAGAATTATCAAAATAAAAAAACGCCCAGCAGTTTAAATTACTGCTGGGCGAACCGTCCAATTTAAGTATTAGTTTTTAATCTCCCCACGGGTTATTTAAAAGACCAAGAGCATTAAGCCGAATAGCTTGTAAATCGCCCTCTTCTTTTGGATATACTTTATGGTATGGCTTGTCGTAAAAGTCACGGGCTGCAAACTTTTCTGCGTCTTCTTTGTGGTCAAACCACATATATGATTCTCCGTCCGCACCCCATAGCCGATACCTTACAATCCAAAATACTCTTGTTGGTTTTTTACTCATGTTTAGCCCTCCTGTATTGTTGGTTTAAAAAGACACGCTCCCCTGCAACGGGGAGCGACACGCCATTTGCTTGTAGCGACATAACGGCTACTTACCTATAGCACATACTAAAAATAATGATTTAAATCCAACACTCCTTTTGCAAGGAGGACATAAGCAAGTTGTCTTGCTATGCCTTTATTATACCGCTTATATGCACTTTGTCAATACTTTTCGGCGGTTTTTGTGTATTTGTACAAATCTGTTACCCGATAATTGTAACATATGCCATCATCGTCAACAGGTATTCCGGCGGTGTTGCTTTTCCCGCCCCCCACTTTTGGACGGTGCTGTACGGTATATTAAACTTGTCAGACAGTTCTCTAAGGGACTTGTACTGCTTAGCAATCTCGTTAAATCCGTTTTTGCTTACGTTGTATATATATGACAGCAAATCAACAACTGACGCACGTGTTGCAGCAGGATTCATCCAGTCTTCCCACGGTCTTATAATAAATTTGTCGCTATTATCACAACTTTTTGCGGCGTTGTACTGCTGTGCAAATACATCAAAGTCAATGTAAATTTTAACCTCTTCTTCTGCAACGGCTCCGAAATCCGACGATGGAATATCAAAAATGTCAAGTGCATTCCATTCTTCCGGCTCTGCACCAAGGGATTTTAACTTTGCTTTAATCATGGCAATTTCTTCTTCCCCTTTTGTGAGGTCAGCCTCAATTTCAGCTTGTTTTGCTTTTGATGTTGAGCCGTGAAAGACATAGCGGTCTCGCTGGCTGTATGCAATTCTTAACCGCAATTGCAGATTTTTGATTCTCTTGCCTAAATCTTTTTCTTCTTCATCATCGGCTTCTGATTTTTCTGCACATTCGATTGCAAATTCTGCACACCGGAGAGCGTTTAATTCAGAATGCATCTCGTTGACGCTTGATTCTATTTCTGCAATTTTGCCGTCGACCTCTGCAGTGTCCTTGCTGTTGAGACAAAGGCGTGCTTGCTCTCTGAGTAGCGGTTGCTTAGCCTCAAATTTCTGTTTAATTTTTGCCTGCAACTCTTTTTCTTTTTCTTCTGCAGATTCGGCGTCCAGCAAGGCTCTGAGTTCTTCCCGCATTGCCTTAATGTTGGCTCTTGTTTCCGCAAGCTCTGCCTCAACCTCTGTTGTGTCAGCATCCTTAAATTCCAAGTATTCTCTGCTATCAATCAAAGCTTCTTTGTTGGTGAGTTCCTGTCTGATTTTTGCATGCAGTTCGTTGATTCTTTCCGTGTTGTTCATTTTAAATTTCCTCCGTTTTCTTTTCTTTTGGGCTCTCGCCCTTGCTGTAATTATAGTATACACCTATTTGGCATATTTGTCAATAGGTTTATGCCAATTTGGCGTATATTTTCTTGAATTTGTATAGATGCACAAAAATAATATATTTGTTTTGTGTATCTTAACCAATATCGAATAAAAAGGAGTGTGTTAACCATGTCAACGTATCAATTTGACGACAAAACCCAGCTGTCAGCACATTTTAACGTGCAGGAGTTTAAGTGCCAGTGCGGTAAATTGCACGATATTTTGATAGACAGCGGTCTAATAGACAAGTTAGAGCAGCTTTATACTGCTCTTAACTGTAGCAAAATCATTGTGACAAGTGGATACCGCTGCCCAGAGCATGACAAGACGGTTGGAGGCACAAGCAGCGGTCAGCATACCAAAGGCACTGCTGCGGATGTCTGCTGTTATGGGCAGGACGGGCAGCCCATCAGCAGCAAAACGGTATGCTGTAAGGCTCAAGACTTAGGTTTCGGTGGTATTGCTAACATCACGACATCTTACCAGTACACGCATCTGGATGTCCGCACAGGATACCGTTGGCTCGGTGACGAGGTCAAAGGGAACGGCACAGTTACAGAGGATTTTTACAAGTATTTTGGCATCAAAAAGACAACCGAAACAACAAGTATTTTAAAAGGCATCGATGTGTCATACTGTCAAAACAAGATTGACTGGGACACTGCAAAAGCGTCCGGGCTGGTTGATTTTGCGATTTTACGGGCTGGATACGGCAAAGAGGCAAACCAAGTTGATACACAATTTAACCGTAACTATGCCGCTTGTAAGCGTCTGAGTATCCCCTGCGGTGCGTACTGGTTTAGTTACGCAATGTCGGCAGACGAGGCAAGACGTGAGGCACAGGTGTTTTTGCAGACCATTAAAGGTAAATCGTTTGAGTATCCGGTTTATATGGATTTGGAGAACGAAAAACAATTTGCATTAGGCAAAGCTGCTTGCTCTGCAATAGTAGATGCATTTTTGAACACGCTGGAACAGGCTGGATATTTTGCCGGTCTGTATTGCAGTACCTACTACTTAGACAATTACCTGTCAGATAGCATTAAAAGCCGTTATACGGTCTGGTGTGCCCAGTACGCAAGTAAATGCACGTATCAAAATCCATACGGCATTTGGCAATATAATGTAGCCGGCAGCACAGAGCATGATATTATTGGACAGAAAAGTATTTCTGGCATCGTTGGGGAATGTGATATGGATTACTGTTACACCGATTACCCGACAATCATAAAAACTGCTGGATTGAACGGGTTCACAAAAGTAACGCAACCGAATGAACCAGAACCAGAGCCAACACCTGAACCGGACACCGAAGAATCCACGCTGCAGCAGATTCTGAAGCACGTGGCAAACATAGACGAAAAATTGATGAAATAAACAAATAGAAAAAGCAGATGGGAGCATTTCACACTTCCCTATCTGCTTCTCTTTTTATCTATTTTTGTCTACCTCAGAGAGATTGAGTAAA
>ERZ773138.1310-NODE-1310-length-24150-cov-7.455696_pt1 | contig 24150 bp, 18 predicted proteins | sample MGYA00511114_ERZ773138 | MGnify/ENA primary metagenome ERZ773138 (study PRJEB29015, sample SAMEA2737805) | human gut metagenome | biome: human gut; feature: human-associated habitat; material: faeces | place: China | collected 2012 ...
TTGAAAGCTATTGACAAAACCGACATCCCTGACAAAATGCTGGAGGAAATCAAAAGGCCCTTTAAATCGCCCTTAGGGGGGGGAAAAATTTGTTGGATGCTGTTTCCCGTTTCGATGGCGAATCATTCAACCTAGCTGTTTATTCCACTTGTGACTAGTATTGACTGAGAGCACTTAGAACGTAATGATTACTCGTATCGCTATAATTGAGGGAAGCGAAAGAGAAGCCGGAGAGGAGATTGATATTCCAATTTTTTTGCCTATATTTGCCTCATAAAATATAAAAAACGACCCCAAAGAAAAGGCATTACACCAACATCACACAGAGTTGGTGAAGGCAAATTACCAACATTGAACAAATAGCAAAAGCTATGTCAGAAAAGAAAGAATTCATTTCTACCCGGCAGGGTGTTAAATATCTTGATTTATTCGCTGGTGCAGGAGGCTTCAGCGAAGGATTCATGCAAGCTTATACTGATGATAAGTATTATGATTTTCGTTTGGCAAGTGACATAAATGAGAACTGCGAACTAACGCACCGTGTACGTTACAACAAAATGCTCGGTCTCGACACGAAGTTCGTGTGCCAGGATATTATGGACGACTCCTTTTTACCAAACCTTCTCAAAGAAATCGGGAATGAGGAGATTGATGTTGTAACAGGTGGACCAAGTTGCCAATCGTTTAGTCTCGCTGGACGCAGGAAAAAACTTGATAAACGAGACGACCTGTTTTTCCATTATCTGAAAGTCATCAAGGCTTTACGTCCAAAATATTTTGTCATGGAGAATGTGAAAGGAATCCTTACCAAGGATGGAGGGCGAATTAAGAAAAGAATACTTCGTGAGATTAGATCAATCGTTGATGATGCAAAGATGAATTTACTTTATGCATTTATGGAGGATATATTGAAACCCAAGATGCCAAGTTCCTTATACTATGCCCTGTACGTAAGACTTTGCATGGAAACGTCCGCTGGCAATTGGGAAAAGCAGAATGAGATTTTCTTTAACAATCTTGACCAGCAGTTAAAGGATGTCACCAAGCACTTACCATACAGCGTAAGCAAGAGTGACGAAAGCGTGAACACTATTCGTCATGGTCTATTATTGCTGAAAATAAAACAGCAGCGTGAATCCATTCGCCAACAAATTATCCAGCTGAAAACCAGTGCGCATATTGACAATGACACATTTGTGGATAGCTATAATGCCATTATTGAGACAATTTCAGATGAGCAGATTCTTGAAAAAACGCTAAATGCAATCGATAAGGTCGCTGAAATGGGAGAATGCAATGTAGAAGCCAATGCTTTAAAGAGTTCTTTAAAAATCCTTACATCAACTTTTGACGAGTGTATAGAGTACATCCAAGAGCAACTAAAAGACAACGCAAGCCATTCAGCTCACCTCAACGAATTAATGAAGGAAATACGCCTCTATAATATCGCAGAGCCACTTGTGCTTCTCTCTGCCAACTATGGTGTTCCCCAAAACCGAGAACGGGTTGTTTTCATCGGATGCCGAAATGACCAGGAAATAATCAATGAAATTCCCGCGACCGTTACAGAAGAGGAAAAGGTAAAGGTCTATGAAGCTCTTTGGGATTTGAATATGATAGGCAATGGAGAAACGATTACTTCATACAAGAAGCCTCTGCTGATTTCAAAATATGAGAGAAGCAAGATTCTACGTGCTATCCAGGGCGAACCAGACAATCATGGCCTTCTATTCTCGGAATGGTCAAAAATCGGACGTTTAGGTCATCGTTTCTCTTTTGACACAGAACCTTTCTATGTCATGAATTTGGAAGAGTTGGACAAGCCAAATAAACATCAACACATGCAACTCTTCAATCACCAATCCAGCCAGCAGAACGATACTGTTCGTGAAAGATTGAAGATAATTGCTGAACATGGAGACTATGACGAGGCAAAAACCGAGTTGAAGAAAAGAGGATTGGAATCACAGAAACGCAACTATGTGGTTTTAGACCCATTGGGACAGAGCCCGACAGTTTGCACCATGCCGGATGATTTCATTCATTATTCAGCCTATAGACCTATGACAGTACGTGAAATGGCCCGACTCCAAAGTTTTGACGATTCCTTTGTGTTCCAAGGAAAACGACAGACGGGAGGGAACAACCGCCAGAAAGAAATACCTCAATACACTCTTGTGGGCAATGCCGTTCCACCTTTGATGGCAAGAGCTATTGCTAATACATTGTTAAAACACATCAAATAGAAAGGATTGCCACATGATAAATATGCGTCCGTTTACCGCCTTCGAGCAGAAGAATTTAAAATTCCTCGTGAACCACAATGTCAAGTTCACACAAGTTGAGATTACCCCGACTGGTTTAGGCAAGGGCATTCTCGACTCAACTGCTCCTATGCGAGCCTATTTCCTCGAAAATGGGATTCACAACTATGAAGAACAGCTCCAAGGTCAAGAATATAAGCAGATAAAAACGGCTTGTATCCTTACAGATACAACCCAGTTCATCACAAAAGCATCCTTCTATCGTCCCAACACAAAGAAAGGCGACCCACGGATGTGGATTTACGGCTTTGGTTCATACACGATAGGGAACGACATCCATGTCTTATTTTGGCATGATGGGTGCCTATACAGCATCAATATCACTCGCATCGACATTGAGGAATGCTACAATTCTGCGATTATCACACCTATGCAGGAGGTACTGAAAGCAATCAACGAAGAAGGAAATTCTGTATCAAAGGAACTCCTTAGACGTTTCCAATCAGTTAAAGGACAATGGTTTGAATCGGAAGTGACAGCAGACACTGGCATCGGAAGGACGATTGAATCATTCCTTGGCATTAGCATGAACAGCGATAAAACCCCTGATTATAAAGGTATTGAGCTAAAGAGCCACCGGGAAAAGAGAAGTGCCAAGAAGAACGTTCTATTCACCCAAACGCCAGATTGGGACATCAGCGTTTTGAAGTCCGGCCGTGAAATTGTCGATAAGTACGGCTATATTAAAGAGGATGGATTCAAGACCTATCAGAACACCGTTCAATGCGCACCTCCGAATAGTCACATGTTATTCTTGAATGTCAACCATTTAGACGAGCGACTTGAACTAAAAGCAAAAAAACAGAAGATTGAAGATATTGCAGTCTGGAGGTTAGTAAAACTTCATCAACGCTTGCAGACCAAGCATCGTGAAACATTTTGGATTGAAGTCGAAAATGAGTTAAGTGATGGCAAAGAGTTCTTCCGTTACAAGCAGATTGAACACACAAAGAATCCCAATGTTGGCCAATTTGATGTCCTTCTTGAACAAAACATCATTACTGTTGACTTGCTTTTATGCCGACCAAGCGGGCATGGCGACACCTATTCTTTCAAAATAAAGAAGAAAGGAATGCCTCTGCTGTTCCCTGAAAGTGTAATTCACAACATCTAAGAACTATTATGGATTTAACAGACATTCTATTAGGAGATCAACTTTTTAAAAATTGCAGCAAGGAGCAGGTAAAAGCATTCTTGAGCCGCACCTTTTATCGTTTGCGCAGAAGGTCCTATGATTGTTATGTTGCATATATGGGAGATGCGTGCAACGACATCATCATGCTTGTCGAAGGAACGGTGTACACGAGTATGGTCAGCGACAAGAAAGAGGTTGTAATAGAGACCATACAAGCTCCTTCCATGCTCGCTCCCGCATTTATTTACGGGGAAAAAAATTCATTCCCTGTCAATGTCATTACCAAAACGAGCTGCACTTTTTTATACATAAACAAGGCTCTCTTTTTGCAGCTTTTGAGCAATGACAGCACAGTGATGACAAACTTTATAAGGATACTGTCTGACCGTTGTTTCAGATTGTCGAAACGGGTTCACAAGGATAATTTATACTCACTAAAAGAACGAGCGATAGATTACATAAACAAAGTGGGGGCTATAAATAATATAAATTGGGCATCACGCCAATTGGGTGTTGCCAGGCCTTCATTGTCAAGGGTTATTTCAGAGCTTAGGAAAGAGGGTGCCGTGATGAATACCCCTGAAGGCATAATCCTTAAAAAAGAATAATTATCATGTTGTAGTCTGCGTGATGTAACATTTGTTACACTTCTTGATTTCGGATAATAATACTTTTACCGCAAATTAAAGAATCAAACAGTGTTTCATTTTTAATTAGTGGTTATGGAAAATAAAATGTTTTGCTACCAATGTCAAGAAACAGCCAATAATTCAGGCTGTAAACTCGCAGGTGTGTGTGGTAAAAAACCTGAGTTGTCGAATGCATTAGACCTTTTGGTCTACATCGTAAAAGGAATAGGTGTAACGTATAACCTTTGTAAAGAAAAAGGATTGCTTTGCCCTGATGTAGAGAAGGTTTACAATTTTGTAAACGATGCCTTGTTTTGTTCCATCACGAATGCCAACTTTGATATAGAAAGTGTTTATAGAAGGATTGATGAGGGCATTTTGCTACGTAATTCCCTTATTCGTTCCATCAAGGACAAGGGCTTGGGCGTCCCCGACATGGATGTCCTCGCATGGAATGGAAACAGGGATGAGTATGATGAAAAAGCAAGAAATGTGGGCGTGCTAAGTTGTAAAGACGAGGATGTTCGTTCTCTTAAAGAGCTTACCATGTATGGGCTTAAGGGAATGGCGGCTTATCTGGAGCATGCTTCACGATTGGGGTACTCGGAAGCGGATATCAATGATTTTATCCTATATGCATTAAGTGAATTGGTAATCAATGAAGACACAACGTCACTGACAGCCCTTGCCCTTACAACAGGAGAATGGGGTGTCAAGGCAATGGCTTTGTTGGATAAGGCGAACACCGGCACATACGGCAATCCGGAGATTACGGAAGTAAGTATTTCTGTCGGAGACCGTCCTGGCATATTGGTCAGCGGACATGATTTGAATGACATAGAGCAGTTGCTGAAACAGAGCAAAGATTGCGGAGTAGACATATACACGCATGGGGAAATGCTCCCTGCCCACTATTATCCAAAGTTGAAACAATATACCCATTTAAAAGGAAACTATGGAAATGCCTGGTGGAAGCAGCGCGAAGAGTTCGAAACATTTAACGGACCGATTCTTTTCACAACCAACTGCATAGTCCCTCCGACTGGAAAATCTTCATACTCGGACAAGGTTTACACCACCAACAGCACTGGATATCCTGGTTGGAAACATATCGAATCGGACAGCGAAGGGAAAAAGGACTTCAGCGAGATTATAAAAAGAGCTAAAACTTGCCATGCGCCTATCGAGATAGAAAAAGGTGCCATTGTCGGTGGTTTCGCACATGAACAAGTATTTGCTTTAGCGGACAAGGTCGTAGAGGCTGTCAAGAGTGGTGCTATCCGTAAGTTTATCGTCATGGCTGGTTGTGACGGCAGGATGAAAAACAGGGATTATTACACCGAATTTGCAAAATCGTTGCCAGACGATTGCGTAATCCTTACTGCCGGTTGCGCAAAATACAAATACAACAAATTACCTCTTGGTGACATTAATGGGATACCGAGGATATTGGATGCAGGACAATGTAACGACAGCTATTCGTTGGCAATCATTGCCCTAAAACTGAAAGAGGTTTTCAATTTAAACGACATAAATGAATTACCTATCGTTTATAACATCGCCTGGTATGAACAGAAAGCAGTAATAGTCCTATTGGCTTTGTTGTGTTTAGGTGTGAAAAACATTCATTTAGGTCCAACTTTACCCGCATTCTTATCACCTAACATAGCAAAAGTCTTGGTGGAAAATTTTGGCATATCGGGCATAAGCACAGTGGATGAGGACATGAAAAAGATGGGATTGTACAAATAAAAAGACAATGAACGAGTTTTGGATATAATGGCATGGCTCTATACTCTATCAAGAAAGGCGGTGTGCCATAATTGTAAACATGTATTTTGAGGAATTTTAAGTGGGCAAACCTTTTAAGCCGGGTAATAATTCTTAAATTTGCAACATAAAGTAAAAAAGATAGAACAGAATGAATTGGAATGGATTATTAATCGGAGTTATCACCTTTATCATCATCGGGGTGTTCCACCCCATTGTCATTAAAGCCGAATATTACTTAGGAACGAAATGTTGGTGGGTATTTTTGCTCTTTGGCATTGCCACCTCCCTATTGTCCCTTTTTATCGAGAACACCATCGGATCGACAGTGTGCGGAGTCATAGCCTTTTCCTCTTTTTGGTCCATCAAGGAAATCTTTGAACAGGAAGAGCGAGTGATGAAAGGCTGGTTTCCCAAGAACCCCAAAAGAACTTACAAACCTAAAAAATAGAGTCATGGGATATCACAAACATTTACAAAACCACCTCATAAAGGCCATCCTACTTTTATGGGCATGCGCGATTTCTCCCCTCTTGATAGCACAAGAGGATGCACAATCGACCAAGGCGACCCCGGAACGCCTGTTCCATATCGCAAGGAGCTTGAACCGGAATTTGGTCTGCTATGATGTCCATTTGACAAACGGGCAGATAGACGGGGACGAACCCGTGAATGTGTATTGGTTGAACCGGGAAGAGAATCCTGGCAAAACGAACGGCATCAGCTTCTTCCAGAAAAAGGCTTATGGGTACAAGGTCGTTTCAAACGGGAAGAACAGTTGCAAGATAACCCTCAACGCCTATCCGGAAAAGGAGTTGACCATTTGCAAAAAGGGCGGGAAATATGTCTGCCTTATCTCCATCAACAACAAACGGTCCACGCTCGAATCGTTGTATGTGAAAGCGCATCCGAACAATTCCTTGAAGGTCGAGTATGTCGAATTATTCGGGACGACGACAGATACATCCGAAAAGGTGTCTGAAAGAGTGAGGAAATAGGGAAATTCCCATAAATAAAGGGGCTGTGTCAAAACGATTGTTTCGAAGCAGCCCCTTTAAGGTGCGTCAGAATTAGCAAAATGCAAGGCACTGAGGATGAGACCGACAGGAGTTTACTGATGTAAATGACGAAGGTCGAATTCCGAAAGTAACGCAACAGTTTGTAATTATGACACACCGCTTTTTTACATTAATTAATTTGCATCTCGTGGAAAAAACGAGACAACAATAGGCTTCTTTTATGGTACATTTCATACTTAACCATTCGTTTTTGACAACACTTCAATGCCCTTTTTAGTGTTTTCGAACCAGTTTTTGTCGGCTCTATTTTTTAAATTTTAAAGTTTTGGTTAAAAAACCACCAAAATATTGACCTTTTCCCAAAAAGCATACGAACTTTTAGAAAAGAGGTCGGCAAATACGGCAATACTGTGCCCGGCTAACTTCTTACTGTCATAAATCAATTTTAATGCCATTTTAACGCTGTTAAAACACCATTAAAACGCTGTTTTAGATTCCATGTAAACAAAGATAGCGTAAAGAATTTGAGCGTTTTCGTGCAGCAGAGTGGTGCCGTATGTGAATTTACGAATAGTGACAGTTGGGTAATATTGTCACCAATAGAACAGAGCATCAAGCGTAAGATAGAAGCTGTAGGTACTCCACTCAAAGATTGGGATATAAACATCTACCGTGGTGTACTTACTGGCTACAATGAGGCTTTTATCATTTCAACGGAAAAGCGTGAAGAAATTCTTGCCAACTGCCAGTCCGAAGACGAGTGTGAACGGACGGCTGAGCTTATACGACCTAATAAAAGCCTTTTTGTGTATTTTGTCTTTCATGGACGATAATTTTGTATTGATTATGTCTTTCATAAACGATAAAATATGTATATTTGCAACAGTTTTTTAGTATTAGCACGAAAAGGATATGACAAAAGATTTAATAAAATTGCTTATCTCTGAATATCAAGCATACGTATCACAAGTAGAACTCATTCCTCGTAATGTGGAACTTGTGGACGGACTTAATTATGTGTTTGTTGGATTGAGGCATGCTGGAAAATCTTACTTGATGTTCCAACGCATAGCACAATTAATAAAGCAAGGGCATAAGAAAGAGGAAATATTATATTTCAATTTTGAGGATGACCGAATAGATTCTTTAGATGTCAAAGACCTTGACTTGATAAAAACGTGCTATGAAGAGATGTATGATTCTCGTCCAATATTCTTCTTGGATGAGATACAATTGGTTGATAGATGGGAAAAGTTTGCTCGTAGGTTAGCAGACCAAAAATATCAAGTATATATCACTGGCAGCAATGCCAAAATGCTGAGTAGTGAGATTGCCACTACGCTTGGCGGCAGATATATGATACATGAAGTGTATCCTTATTCCTTCCAAGAGTATTTGAATGCCAATGGTATTGATATACATGAAAAGAACGCAATATTTGCGTTCGGAAAACAGATTGTAAAGTTGGCAAACACTTATTTTCAACATGGTGGTTTGCCTGAAACGGTAGGTATGAAAGAACCTCGTTCATGGATGAGCAATCTGTTTAGTAAAATATTCTTTGGCGACTTAGTTGCAAGATACAGGATACGTAACGATTACGCATTGCGTGTGATGATACGCAAAATGGCTGAGAGTGTTAAGCAACCTCTTTCATATAACAGAATTGCAAGCATAGTCAGTAACACGGGGAAAAAACTTAGTACAGACGCAGCGATAGACTATGTAGAATATATGACTGAAACTTGGTTCATACTGCCCTACGAGAATCTATATGGGAAATTGCAGGATAAGGAATCGAACCGCAAATATTATTTCACGGATAACGGTTTGCTGCATCTTTTTCTTATTGACGCCAACACGTCTTTGCTTGAAAACATAGTAGCGGTAACGCTCAGACGCAAATATGGTGATGGAAGTTATTTTTGGAATAGTAAGAATGCTGAAGTGGATTTTGTCGTTCCAGAAGAGGGCTTGGCAGTACAAGTGTCATATTCAATGGCTGATGCTGACACTTTCAAGCGTGAAACAGATGGTCTATTAAAACTACATTCTGTTCAACCAATCAACAAAATGATAGTTGTTACCATGGAAGAAGAGAGCATCGTTGAAAAAGATGGATACCATATAGAACTCGTTCCTTTATGGAAATGGCTGCTTAGGTTCTAACATATGGATATTTACTGAATATCCCTAAGTAGTTCTCGTATAAGTGTTTCTTTTCCGTGTAACTTGTATTTCTCGATAATTGTCTTTGATAGTCCACACACGACATTCTCTTGTCATGCAGATATTCAATATTTCCATAATCATGAACAAGTTGCGACCAAGGCGGGAAAGCTCCGCACAAATAATGAGATCATCTTTTTGTACTCGCTTCAGAAGCTTTCCCAGCTCTCGCTTGTTATACGCTTTCATTCCACTGATAGTTTCCTCTATCCATCCATCAATCACGAGTTTGTTGGAATCGCAGAATTTGTTAATCTCAAAGCGTTGGTTCTCTACTGTCTGTTTGTCGCTGCTGACTCTGATGTAACCGTAAATCATAATTGTCTATTTGAATTTTCTATTATAATGGAGCCTCATTTATTTGCTTTATTATGAATAGTAGGCTCATTTATTAAAAATACTGCCGGCTAACTTCTTACTGCCAAGAATCAATTTTAATACCATTTTAACGCCGTTAAAACACCATTAAAACGCTGTTTTAAGATTCCATGTAAACTAATGTCTTTAACGGTTCTAATGTTTGATTGTAATGTTTGATGAAATCCACCAGAGAATTGGAAAGGGAAGCTATTGAGATAACTTTAAAATTACTTGGAGATGTCAAGGATTTTTACGAATATTGCGACATAAAACCATGCCCGGATTCTTAGGCATATCATTTTAATATAACGAACGGGCACATTAAATAAATAAGAATATGGGAAACTTATTAGACGAAGTAACAGGACCTGTGAATGACCAAGGTCGTGATGTACATGTGATAGACCGCCAACTGCCAGTTAAAATCGGCTTTGGATCCACGTTATTTGAAATTGCATTGTGGATAACCATCCCGGTGCTTGTGTTATTGTACGTACTTATCATGGGAGCAACACTTGAAAATGCTTTGTTGGTAGGCATAGTTGGATGTTTGGCAGGAATCTTGCCCGGTGTGATTTTCATCTTTATGAAGATATCAGCCCGCAACTACTTCTTACAGCTTGAGCAACGCATCCAAGCAGAAGCTTCCAATATCGACAACTATTTGGAACAGCGTGTACAGATATTGCAGAATGTCGTGGGACTGGTGGAACGTGCGATTGACCTCGATAAAGATGTCATGAAAGCAGTGGCTGCCCTTCGAGGGGGTGCCGTGAATGCGGAAAACCGGAACGAAGTGAACCAACAAGTAGACCATGCATTCGGCCGTTTATTCCCACAAGTGGAAGCTTACCCGGAATTGAAAGCGCACAATGCGATAGCAGACGCCATGCAACAAAACAATTACCTGCAAAGGGAGATTACTGCCGCACGTACCGTTTACAACAGCCGTGTCACCCAATGGAACACCGATATTTTTGCTTGGCCGACAAAGATGATTGTGGCTGCACGGCAAGGCTACACGACACGTATTCCTTTCACAGCATCTGCCGAGACACGTGCCATGGCAAGAAACAAGTTCTTTTAAGATATAGTTCAGGATGAAAGACATCTACGACCCACTCACCGAGTATGTCAATGTGTTTCGTGACCGTTTTAAGGAAATCACTGAAGCCACCTTTGCCGAACTGGCAGGAGAGGCGCAAGTTGATATCGAAGCCAACCACGAAACATGCCGCCAGTTATATGAAACCGAGAAGATATTGTCTTCCGTGGAATCATATATCAGCCGATGGAAGGCGTGGCGTTTGCTCTTGTGGCTGGGTGTCGTAGCCGGAGTAATCTATATTTATGTTTGCTATGAAGAACTGCGGTATCTGACGCCACGGTTGCTTGTCCTCATTGCCGTGGCTATTTTGGCCGCTATCATTTATCTGTGCGTCAGAGTGCGTCCCCGATTGAAAAAGCTTAAGTCGGAACAGGGCGACTTAACAGCAACAACAGAGCATTTCAAAGCGGAAGCATGGCAACAGATGTCCTCGCTCAACCGTTTATATGACTGGGATATATTAACCCGAATGATGTCCCAAACCGTTCCCCGTTTGGAGTTCGACGCCTATTTCACGACACAACGATTGGCAGACCTGAAAGCGGTCTATCATTGGGACGAATCTTTCAACAAGGAGCGATCTGTGATTTATTCCCATTCCGGCCTTATCAATGGCAATCCATTCGTCATCTGCCGAACCCGGAAAATGAACATGGGCGCAAAAACCTATTATGGTTCAAAGACAATCTATTGGACTGAACGGCAACAAGGTTCTGACGGGAAATATCATACGGTCCAATGTTCCGAAACTCTTACAGCCAGTTATACCGCTCCTTTCCCTGAATATTTCGAGAAGACGCGCCTCATTTATGGCAACACGGCAGCTCCCGACTTGATTTTCTATCGCAAGCAAAGTGGATTGGCAGGGAAGGAAAACTCTTTATCGTTCAAATGGAAGAAGCGTTCTTTACGTAAGAAGGCTCGTAACTTGACGAATGGAGACTTTGCCATGATGACAAACGAGGAGTTTGAAGTGGCATTCAACACAAGCAATCGCAACAACAACCAGCAATTCGCACTTCTTTTCACACCATTGGCACAAGAAAATATGCTCAAGCTCTTAAGAGATAAAGAAGTAGGTTATGGGGATGATTTCGACTTTGACAAGAATCTGATGATTAACACGATTATTCCCGACCACATGCAGGCTTTGAACTTGGATATGAATCCGGAGCAGTATCGCAACTTCGACTATGAAAAGGCAAAAGAAGATTTCTATGCAATCAACGCCCGATACTTCCGTGCCATCTATTTCAGTTTGGCTCCGCTTCTCTGTGTACCTATGTATCAACAGATTCGTCCTCAACAAGAAATCTATGGTCATGATATGGAACGTCACAGTGCCTTTTGGGAACATGAAGCGTTAGCAAACTTTTGGGGGCAGGATCATTTCAAGCATCCAAGCTGTGTGACGAATTGCATTCTGAAAACTACCGAAAAGACGGATGGAGAGGGAGTTTCAACAATTGCCGTCCAAGCACACGGTTATCGTTCCAAGGAAAGGGTAACTTATATCAGCAAATGGGGCGGAGATGGGCGTATGCACCGCGTACCTGTTTATTGGGAAGAATATCTTCCGGTTACCGGGAAAGGGATAATCTACATGAAAGAGGACAATGACATCAAAGAGGATGCCATCACGCACCGCCAACGCCTGAATCATATAAGCGATGTGCTCGACAAAACCCATTTGAATTTATATCGGAGACACATCGCTTCTAAAGTGTAAACTATAAGTTTTTCGTCATCTCAGTTCTACTGATAAAGATATTTCTTTTTGAAAACGAAAAACCACGAGCGTTATTTTATCACCGGGCTTACTATCCTTCAATGCTTCAAAAAATTCTTTTGAAGTATTAGTCTGCCGGTTATTGACTTTCAATATCACATCATTCGTTTTTAACAATGTATGCATACTTTCCAACGGGTCTACAGAAAGGACATAAACCCCTCGTTCTGAATCCATACCTGTCGCCGAACGCTCACCAAGTGTAGTTAGATTCTTAAGTTCCACGCCTTGCCACCTTTCTATTTGTGCTCTTACTCCACCATAAGGAATAATAATAGGCACCGGCATTTCAGGTTGGCGGGAAATAGATTTTAATCGAGGAGATTGAACTCCGAATTCATCCATTGGGAAATTGTGAAATCCTCCATTCACAATAGCCTCTGAATTATCGGATAAAGAAAAATCTCCTACTGACGGATTAGCAAAAAGTACATCACTCACCCATGAATTCTTATCCGTTCCATTCTTTTGAGCAGCCTGCAACGCTATGGAATCTGTAAAGATATTATAATCAACCATCAGTCCCCATTTGCGTACTTGTATGGGCTTATAAGCCGACATGACAATATTGCGAGAAAAGACATCTCCACTTTGCAGGAACCAAACGTGCGGATGGAAAGAGTTGTTGATTATGATATTATTTTCCACAATACGATAAAAACCTTCCCGCAGCTTGATTCCTCCATTCAGGCACAAGTTATTATAAATATGGTAATTGGAAGATCCATCATCCAAATCGATATCCCAGCCTCGGTCGCAACGGAAGCGGTTGTGACGGATAGTCGTTGTCTTGACGGCATCCAATAAAACCAGCTCAGGATGATTGGTTGTCATCTCCTCCATCGTCTTATAGTCCGGATGCCAAAAACGATCTCTTCCCCACGAATTGAAAGAACCATGATCTCCCGTTTCCTTGACAGTGTCGAATATATCATTGTATTCAATGATATGCCCGCCCCAAGTTCCTTCACTTACATTGATGCCAGCACGCGGAGTATCGTAAATACTATTATGAGAAATAATAATTGATTGGCTCATAGATAGCTCTATTCCCGTAATTTGTTTTTCAAACAGACCTATTTTGTGAATCAGATTATCTTTCACGACACAATTAGAAGGATAGTTGTTTCCTTTAGGTCCCTTCTCCCTATCCAATAAATCGAACGGGACAAACAGGCTATACTCAAAACTGGGTGAACGCACACATTGTGGATCTCCCACAAAACAGATAGCACTGGCTCCTATATTCGTGAAGTGAGAACCAGAAACTTCAGCATTCCGATTGTATTTCGAAAAGAACACAGCATTACCACCCAAATTATACAAATCACAATCTGATAACGAACATCGTTCTGTTCCTTCCATGAATACGGCAGCCCCTCGATAAATTGTCCAATCAGAACGCAACAAGGGTTCGTACCTTTCCATAAAAGTACGCATAGTTTGAGTTAGCTGCAAGCCGTCCAATCGAATATTCATAACAGGGTCGGCTTCTGTTCCCCGAATCTCAAACAGATGCTTCAATTGTGGAGTTTCCACCACAGCCTTCTCCATATTTTCTCCTTCGATAGGATAATAATAAAGCACACTTTCCTCTGTATCAAAGAACCATTCTCCCGGAGCATCTAACTCTTCGAATATATTTTCAACCATACGATTATCAGGATGCAAACCAGATTGACGATTATTTTGCCATCCACCTTCTAAGGCGAGCTGATTCTTATCATCCTTTCCTGTAATTCGGTAATGGAAGTCTCCCCAGTCGCTCCGGTGCATGGCATGTAAATACCCAGTTTCCGGATGCTTCCATTGTTTCACTCGTGAAGGAGCTGTAGCCTCAGCAGATGTTCCGTTGAAACGAATGGCTTGTTCATCATAATTCGGGTAACGAGCCATGTGACGGATTTCCCCATTTACTAAAAGCATATCCATTTGGACCTGACCTTCTATTTTGGCGCACATGATACCTTTCTTGTAAGGTTTCCAATCCAAGTCCAATTTCTGTCCGCCACTAATCACTACTTTTTCTCCTGGGTACGAACGAATATTCAACGCCTTATTCCGATTGCCATCTGTCCTAGTTAAAACTACAGTCTTTTGCAACCGATAAGTTCCTTCCCGTAGGAATAAAGTTACTTCTCCCGATTCTTTCCTGGCTTCTTCCAAAGCCTTTTCCAAAGAAGCAAAAGGAGCTTCTATAGAACCCAGATTCATGTCTTTCCCTTCAGTTGAAATAAAATATTCGGTTTGGGCATAAACACCAAACGAACTCAACCAAAAACAAGCAATGCTTAACCATTTAATTCCCATACATATTCTATTCAATTAGTGACAAACACCGAATGGATGCCAGCTCCTTTCAAGTCAATGGTCTGTTCTTTACCGGAAACAGCATGCATGCATCGGATTTGATCCTCTCCTGTAGTCTGCACCCGGACATTCCATCCATTGGAAGTCGGTTGGATGGATAAAACATCTGTTGTGTTGGCAAATGGATGCACTGCCAAACCGGCTGAACAATGGATATTCTCCATTCGATAACGACGGACCGGAACTGTGAACTTCTTACCGGCATAGCAGAACTCCGCTTGGACTTCCTCTTTGTTGCTTTGCCAATCCGTATCCAAAAGAAGGATTGTACGGTGGTCGCCCTGATCCCAAACGGTAAAACCGACATGAGGAGAAGAGGCAATCCATCCTTTTCCAGATTCTTCTTCGATGGATGAAGCGGCTAAGGCATGCATTGTCTTTTCATATTCCGCAACCAATGAAGAGGCTATCGGATAATCCGGAGTGGCAAAGTAGATAATCCGTCCATTTCCATAAGAGATTTCATTCTTTCCACTCATAGATCGATATTGTTCGCCCAACATTTCACGGATGACACGGTCGTTATCCGGGAACCGGACAGGTTGGTCTGGTTGCAACTCTGCATTTAAATGGGCAGCGGACAACAACAACGTTCCGCCATCGAAAACATACTGCTTGATTCTTTGGAAATCGTTCTCGTCATACGTGTTCCAGCCCAAAAACAACATGAGTTTGTAACGGTTCATGACATCTTGCGGAGCTTCCACCGGTAACAAATCCACCGGTCCGTATGGAGTGGAAGTAAACCAGCCTTCAGGGCCACAAGCGTCCACTTCATTCTCCGGATAAAAGACCCGTAGCAAGTCAAAGCTTTCACAAGCTTGGTTGAATTTCCATTTCTCTCCTTCTTGAGACCAAACCGAACCTCTCACAAAGGATTTCCAAGCGTCATTGCGTCCTTGGATAACAGCAATCCGGCTTTGTAAATCACCCCGGCGCGTGTGTGTCTCGATATAATCCAAAATCTGATGCTGGGAAAACAGATGGGCTTTCCCGGATTCAGAGTAGCGGTCGTGTGCATATTCATCCGTCCATAAAGCCTCTTCCGTGTTAATATGGGAAGAACCATGCATATAAGCCACAGCCAACGACATATAATGGCGCAACGCATGTTTCGGGTCGGTAAATGGGAAAGAACCCCATTGCATGGCATGCAAAGAACCAAACAAAGGACGGCTATAAGCACGGGAAGCTCCTCGTAAAGCGGAAATGATGATTTCTTCCGGTCCATACATCTGTTCTGCCCCCAACCATTCATATCCGGCTTGATATAAATAACGGAACATAGTAGACGGTCCCGTATGCCGTGTGCTTTCCCCTTTGGAATAACGGAGATTGGCAACGAACTGGCGAGCTCCTTCTGCCATATCGTTTATACCTTGCGTGTCATAATGGATAAAAGTCCCATGGTCTGTGTAAATCGGTCGGTGCTTGGCAAAGATACCTCCAAATGGGCGAGTCCGGGCTGCCATGTCCGAAAACAAGCCTTGGTATTTGAAGTGCTGCCAATAGTAATAGCCACCATCATTTTCATGGGCTTGTTTCCCTCTGAACAGAGGAGATGCCAAAGTTTCCAAAGATGGATTTATCCGGCTGGAAGCCAATGTCCGTCCTTCTACCTGCCAAGCATACGGAACTTTCATTTGGCTTAGCAACTGGGTATAATGACGGATGATTTCCGGGTCTGCAATACGGAATCCACTCCATTGGTAAGAGGGACGGAATTGATACCAGTTCCCAATGCGCTGGTTGAAATACCATTTGAAGAAGTAATCGTACGGCACATATTGTTTGTCGATATGGATTTCATCTCCGGAAGAGAGGTAGATAGATTCCGCCGCTTTGTCAATTACTTGCAAAACTTGCGCCTCTTCCTGACGGTTCCCGTCGTCAAAGCTCAACAAGATAGGTTGTCCGGCTTTTCCGGAACGAAGCTCAACCACATGAAGTCCTGTCTTTTCAAACAGGCAGGTTTGCTCTTCAAGGGCGGCACCTGCAACTTTCACTTGCAATTTGACGTGCGGGCGATTGGTTTCTACCAACACACCAAAATCCGAGTCTTTCGCCACATATTTAGGAACAGCGATAACTTCATAATCCCGAGCATACTCTTCAATCACTTCCAACCGTTGCAGTTCGTATGGAAAAGCTGCACGATGAGGCTCTTTAAGCAAAGAGAGCTTCAACTCTCCAACGCCTTGCAAGGAATCGGGCAGAGGAATATAGAAGTCTGCCACATTGGAAGCTCTATCGAACCGGTTGCCTTGGAAGATGCACTTCCCATTAAATTCCAGTTTCCACATCGGCCAACTGCGGGTGGCAAGGTTCACTCCAACCCAATAATTAAATGGGTCGGTTTTCTGCGCGAACTTGGTAAATGGAATGGAACAAACTGATTTCTTTCCTTGTGTCAACCGAGGAGCTTCCAGCCAACAAGCCCCACTGAAATGGGTTCCTCCGATACGGATCAAAGCGCAAGCGACAGGACAATCCAATTGGAACGTGGCGGAAACAGATTGCTGCTTGCCTGTTCCTTCCGGGATTGGCAAATAGAGGACCGAGTCGGGTCGGTCATAAATATCACCGGCTGCCCGTCCTGCTTTCGGATAATACAACCCTATTTCCAAACCGAAATCCCCTTCCGGAGAGACAGATAAACCCTGTTTCTTGATAACCGGAATCTTCACCGTCAATTCTCCGGGTTGTAGCAACGAACCACTCACCCGATAATAGGCATATCGTTCAAATGGGTCATTCTCTCCTTTGAAGTAGAGTGAATAACGGTCTTGTTTCCGGATGATTGAATCCAAATTATCATCTATAAGGTACTCAGCCCTGCGGAACATCTCTTCTCCTCTTTCCTCGAAAGGAACAGGCATTTGGAGACCTCCGACTACACGTAAGGATTTACGGGTAGGAACTGCTTGTTGTCCTAAGCGGACACTTTTCGTAATTCCCTGGTCGGGTTGAAGCAAATAGGCGTCCTTCCCTTTTTCCGGTGTAAAAATAACCGTCCGGATTTCTTTCCAAGAAGTCTCTGCATGGAGAGGAGAAGAGGAAAAGAAGCCAAGTGTAAATAAAAGAATGAATATCTTCTTCATAAATATCAAACCTTAAAAATTTATTTTCTTTGAACTATCACATTCTGCCCTTTCCGGGTTGGGATTATTAGTGTGTCGCCTTCACGAATTACTTCGCCTTGGTTGCCAGAAACTGAAGGTTCTCCACTTTGCATAGAGGCTGGCAAAGCAATCCGGCAAATTCCTCCCTGCTCCGGATAAATAGTAATCTGCTCAACGTTTCCTCCTTTTTGTTCTGCTGATACCAAGAACGCTCCCATGGCACGCAAGTCCTGGAAAGAGACATCTTGCCAAGAAGCCGGGACTGCCGGGAAAATCCGAATAACACCTGTATGGCTTTGCATCAGCATCTCTTGTATTCCAGCCGCAAAGGCGAAGTTCCCTTCAAGCGTGAATGGACGATACGTGTACTTAGACTTACCACTTTTTGTCTGGTCGCCATTGGCATGGAAAGTGTTTGGCAAGCAGAAGCATTCGGCAAATGTTTTCAGTTCCTGCGCCGCTCCTTCCCCATCAAAAGCACGGGCTTTCATATTCCCGAACCAACTGTAAGAATAACCGCACCACCAGTCCGGACCCACTTCCTGCAAACGTTGGATGGTTGCATTGATAATCTTTTGGGATTCTTCTCCTTGGCTATAATCAATCAGTCCTAACGGGTGAATCGCCAAGGCGTGTGAGAAATGACGATGGGAATCCTTATACGGGAAACCTTTGGCAATCGTCAGTGCACCTTCTTTGTCTACATCCAATGCCGGCAACTCGTCCCCAACCTCTTTCCAATGGGCAGCCTCATCGTTCAATTGCAAATCTGCAGCCATTTCAGAAGCGACCTTGAAAGCAAACTTCATCAACGAAAGGTCATAATTCGTCATATCCTTGAACCATGCTTGGATACTATTGTCAAACATTTCCGGACTTGAACTGATTGGCAAGCGGCGAACGCCCTGTTTGTCCACCGAAGATAGCTGTTCGAGGAAAGTAACTACATCTTTCGTAAACGGATAAGCCCGTTCTTTCAAGAAGGTTGAATCAGCAGAGTACTTCCAATGCTGGTAGAAATGCTGTGACAACCAAGCACTGACTGACGGAGACATGGAATATTGAATCCAGCCGCCCATCGGTTCTCCGGTCAATGTACAAACGCCCGGAATATTCATCCCCTCACATTCAAAATACTGCTTCGTATATTTCTTATAAACCTCACGCTGGTTCCAAAGTGTATTCAGGTAACCCAATTCTTCTTGTAAATGGTTTCCTATATATGCCGGCCAATAACTTAACTGCGTATTCAAGTCATGATGATAATCTCCCTTCCAAGGTGGAAGTTTCCCGTTATCGGCAGTCCATACAGCCTGGAGCGAAATCGGAGATGAATTCTCTCGGGACGCTGAACCGAACTTATACATTTCATTGTCGTATTGACGCTGCAAAAGTGAATCAGGAATAGAGATGGAAGAGGCTTTCCAATAGGTATTCCAATAATTCATGTGTTCTTGGTAATCGGAAGCAACGCCACGTTCCAACGCTTGCAGGGTTTCTTCCGATGCCTTATCCTGCGACAAAGAGGAAGAGACGCTCCAAACGCCATACAAATTCTTGCCTTTTTGTTTCCAACGTACATTTACATCGTAATAGAATCCGCCCCAACCCGGTTGGTGATAGGTAATCTCGTCTGCCGATGTTTGGATATTTCCTTGTTCATAACCTAAACGACGAAGATCTTGTCCGGTTAAGGAATTTCCATCTTTAGAACCTTCAGGATTATTATATTGGGGAGTAATCAAATTTGGAGTAATATGTTCCGGCAGGTTCTCAAAGACAAACCAACCGACCGGCTCTGTGGCATGAACGAAAGTCTTCAATGTGATGCCGTTATCCCAACGAGCCTCGCATAAGGCATTGTTCAGATACAGGTGCACATCGCATGGTTCGCCCAACTTGCCCAAAGGGAACTCAAGTGCGGCTCCCGGAATCTTGGAAGGGGCAGGAAGCTGGTCATAAGGCCAGTCGTATTTTTTCTGCACCGGCAAATAATCCCCTTTTTGCACCTGGTTATATACCCAAGAGAAACGGTTGTTTGGTCCGGATATACTATCCATCGGACGAAGGTCCCAAAGGTCGGTACGATCCAAAGAGAAACGTAGTGCGGAATCGCGTTGCCAAACCAAAGCTCCGACGGTTGCATTTCCTAATGGGATTCCTTCATCCCAGCTTTTTGCCAACTGTCCAAACTGCAAATCACTTGGTGACGGACTTAAAGTCCAATTATTGTTTTCACAATTGTCACAAGAATTAAATGATTGGGAGACTATTAAAATAGCCAATAGTGTTCGTATATTCATTTTGTTTCGTTTTAACGTCAAATCTATATAATCTAAGAAAGAATCCTTGGTATTTAGACAGATAGCGACATAAGCATTCTTGTTATAGAAGCCGTCTATAATCTTTAAATAAATATCGCTTTGCTAACAGAGTCTAAAGTTACTGAAATTAGTTATATGACGGATAATTTTTGCAAAGAATTTATTTCTTGCCGAGGAAAACAGATGATAAAAATCGTAAAATGCAACAAACCCAATCCCGCTAAAAACTTAAATTTAAACGGTCAAAAACAAGCCAGAAAAGTATTGAAATTGGTCAAAAAAACATCATCAGCAAAATATAAATCACTAATAATGAAATAAATACAAGTTTACCCATGCGAGTAAGCAAGGTCGGGATCCGAAAGCAACTTTGCCAGTGGCAATCTTGATTTTCAGGCAGCCTTTCTATTCAAAATGGTATATGAATCCGGTTATTTGTTCCCGCTCTCGTATGGTCCATAGACCGCCTTTACCAGGCAACGTTCATCCTCTGCCGATAAAACATAGATGCTGTATTTACGACCTTCGTCAAACACCTTGATTACCACATGGCCGGAAACAGGACTAACCGATTGCATCCATGACTCAGAAGCATACTTTTCCTGTCTTGCTTGCGGCATGTGTGTCACATAAACGACAGGATCAGACTTGTCGGCAGTCATAGTGACCATGCGCTGAATCACATCAGGCTGAATATGTTCGTGATCCCAAACAGGGATTACATACTGCTTGGCTTGGATATGCCGTAGGAAGCCCTCCGTCATCGCATCTTTATAAGCATGATGGTTTGCCTTGCTAACATCCACAGTGCCACAAGCCTCTCCCACCTTCTCTTCTATGTTCACTTTCTCGCCATTCGAATCAAGCAACGAACCAACTGCGTCACCTCCACAATAGTAACGGAAAGGACCATAAGCAATACGCAATGCCAAACTCTTGGTGTTCTCATTCTGATGCTGGGGATCCAAATTGGCAATGTTCTCGTCGTAATAACGAATCGTTTCACCGCCCGTACCTTTCCACACTTCACCATTAGCAGCTAAATTGCGAATGGAAAACCGCGATGCGTACCGATCAGGATGATACTTCAAAGTTATCTGGTTCTCCTTTCCAACCACAAACGGCTCCTGCTGCAAGCCAAACTGGGAAGCCTGCCAATGCAAGAAAGCCCGGTAGTTATCCACGTCCCAATCGTTGATTGGCAAAGGATATTGATAGTCCGGATATCCTCGGTCGAAAACCTTCCCGAAACGAAGAACTTCTCCAGCTTCCGCAATGCCAACCCGCGCATAGTCAGGATTACGATTCTCCGTGTGCGGCACTGGCAAAGAGGAATCGCCGGTATGATCGTTATGGAAATGAGAGACCAAAAGATAATCCACCCGGTCCCGATGAGGATTTACACGCTCCACATAGCGAGCTATCCACTCACCCGCTCTTCGGGATTTGTCCGGCAACGGCTCGCACATCAGCGGATAGTCACTCGGATCAAAATCTCCGGCATCCACCAATAAAGACGTTCCATCCGGGAAAATCATAAAGTTTGATTCTCCTCGTCCCGTGTAAATATGGTGTATCTCCATCTCACCCTCCTGCCAAGCAGGAAATGTTTCCTTTTCCGAAAAGGAACAACCGGACAGACATGCGACACCCAAACCCAACAAAACCTTTACGCCTAAATTTTGCTTCATTTCCATAATGTTCTTTTTTAAATAACAACTTTCCCTTTATCGTTTACCAAAATATCGTCTCTACCAAATTAGGATTCAAGATGCAAATTTCACCCTCCTGCTTATCTTCCTGAATTAGTAGGAAGTTCAAAGGTAATCAATAATCCTTTAGGGTCGGTCAGCTCATGAAATAATGCCATTAATACAGCGTTTAAATGGTATTTAAACGCTGTATTAACGCTGTTAAAATCGCACATAAGAGTTCCAACTTAATCTATTTTGATCTCTTAAAAAATCCGCAATGCGGTCCAACCACGTATAACTTCCCGTACCAGGACTCGCCTTGCTTTGGAAGCAGTGATTACGCAAAGCCAACGTATGCAACTCGGACTGAATGCCCATACTTCGCATCTTTTCCCATACTTTTACCGAACCCATGGCTGAATACACATCGGCATCACCATGAATGAAAAGCATCGGTACTGTACTCAAGTCGAAACTGAATTCCGGAGCCATCGTCACATTCTCATCATTCCCCTTATTCGTATTCGGTCCATCAAAACCATCAGAAAGAACATAAGCCGGATAGATACCAATGCCCCATTGTACATTACATGGCAATTTATCAATTTCATCTATCGGCAAATAAGAATTATGCCGAGAAGAGGTAACACCCATCAACGTAAGATGTCCTCCAGCCGAACTACCCATTATACCTATCTGATCAGGATCAAGTCCATAAGCCGCAGCCTGAGAACGAACAAGTCGAATCGTACGTTGCAAATCTTCCCAAGCTGTTATGTGTTTGGACAATCCTTTAGGACGAGGCGTCCGATAACGGAGTGTAACCACAGTCATACCCAGTTGATTGAGAAGCCTACGTGCCGGAGCAACTTCAAACCCATTCGGATCATTGCCTTCATACGATCCTCCACTATAGATAATTTGTATAGCCTTTGTCTTTAACACTTTGGGGAAGTGCCACTCGATATAGGGCAACAACTGGTGTTCCTGTGCATTGGGCATTTTACCGTCCGGCCATACATCTTGTTTCACCACTTCTTTCCGGTTCTCGTCACTCACATAACGTGTCATAATATCTACCTCCGGATCAAGCGAACCCATAATACCTATCTGGCGGAGGAACTCCACTCCACGATTTAATCCATAGGCTCCATGACCTTTGTTGGGATATAAATGCAATTCAGCCGGTATATTCATCCTGCGCAGTTTATGATAAATCAACGTACTGCCATTGGGAGAATATTCATCCATTCCTCCATGATGAAGGCTCATCGGACAGGTTTTATCATCAAAACGGAAACAGTCGGACAACCGTACATCAGGTCCGTATCCTTGTAACCAGGCAGGTATTCCGGCTTCACCATCCGTTGTCACGTAAGCAGGAGCATTGACTATCGCATAATTGATATGACAAGGCACAGAATCTAACCGGTCAATAGCTTCATATGCGGGAATAGAAGAACTCGTAGCCAACATCAATGCCAAATGAGAACCTGCCGACATGGAAATTACCCCTATCTTTTCAGGATCAAAGCCACGCTTCCCAGCTTCACTCCGAACGATACGGATTGCACGTTGCCCGTCTTCCCAAGCCGTCTGATAAATAGGTATTCCGATGGGACGAGGCGTACGATAAACCAGATTCACACACTGAAATCCTAAATCAGAGAACGTTTTCTTCCATAGCTCAATCAGATTCATATCACAACAGCTATTATAAGCACCGCCTGATATAAGCACCATACATGCTTTATTAGCTATGGCCGGATCAGGTTTTTCATACCATTCCAGATAAGCAATCCGATGTTTGTCTGCATCAAAGTCAGCCTTATTAGCTTCGTCCAACATAGAAGCAATCTGATGAGATTGTGCATTTGGCATCATACCTTCAGACCAAATTGACTGACGTTCTTGAGCATTACCATAAAAGCAGCATAGCAGCCCTATTATGAATAATATACTCCTCTTCAATTCCATTTTTGCATCCATATTTTTCAGTGTTAATATATTAAAAATCATATTTCCTGTCATCTATTCTCATTTTCCGAAGCCAAATACAAACCGACTTCTCTAAATTTATATTCCATATTTGAGGTTGTGTTTTCATGTTGAAATACAAATAAATACGAACAATAATAGCTATAATCACCGAAAACAAAGTTATTGAAATATTTTGTATGGCTGATGATTTTTGCAAGTTTTTTGATACAATGATGTCAAAATATACTCTTCCATCTACCACAAAGCGTAAGTATCACCGAGATTCCACCATGTCCA
>ERZ773138.1314-NODE-1314-length-24133-cov-11.526123_pt1 | contig 24133 bp, 18 predicted proteins | sample MGYA00511114_ERZ773138 | MGnify/ENA primary metagenome ERZ773138 (study PRJEB29015, sample SAMEA2737805) | human gut metagenome | biome: human gut; feature: human-associated habitat; material: faeces | place: China | collected 2012 ...
CCCTGCCTGCTGTGGGTCCATCTGCAAAAAGTCGAAGGACAGCATCGAATGGTTGTTGTTGGTGGCAAGAGGAAGCGAAAGAAAGCGTCGTCCGTTTTGCAGTAGCTCCCGGACGGCATTGGTGGTAATCAACGAAAAATTGGTTGCACCGATGACCAAATCGTGATGTAGAAAAAATCCCAACAGCGAATCGAACATCAGCCCGGGCTGTGTGCAGTCCTCGGGGATGGTGATCATGGCAGGAGTTGCCTGTGCATCCTGCGCAGCTTTCCACAACGCGATGCTTTCTTTGACATGGGTGTCGTCGGAAATGATAAGAACCTTTTCGCCCGGCTTCACCCGGCACCACTGATTGATGACGATTTTGGCGCCTTTATTCATCGGCATGGGCATATTTTGTTGTCTCCTTTATAACATTTCTGAAAGGGTCTGCTGCGGCACAGATGACACAGCGGACCCTTTCGAAATGACATGATTTCGTTTTATGCGTTGACCATCATGCACATATAGATGATCTGGAATACCAGCATCAGCAAAGATCTGGGAACCAGACACCGTGCAGCTGTAGGAATCAGTGAAGTGAGCGATTCGCTGACGATCGTAGTTTCGGAGGAAACCGGTAAGGTATCAATCGCTATGCGGGGACAGATTTACCGGAATGTCAATGCGGATTTTCTGAGAGGCAAATTAAAGTATCTGCAGAACAGAAATCAACAGATGACCAAACTGGGACTGCTGAAAAGGAGGTTTATGAATGGCAAAAAAGATTCTAAAAACCTTGGTGAATAATCTGGGCTTTAAAATTCTGGCTGTAGTTCTTGCATTTATCTTATGGCTGGTTGTATATAATATTGATGATCCGAAAAAATCAAAAACATTTACAACAAATGTAACGGTAGAAAATGCGTCCGCAGTTACAGATATGAACAAGTGCTATGAAGTGCTGGACGGAACCAACACGGTTACCTTTACTGTGACCGGAAAACGCAGTGAACTTGAAAAACTTGATGACACCGATTTCTCTGCGGTGGCAGATATGAACCGCCTGATCATAAATGACAAGGGGAATAAGGCGAGTGTTCCGATCGAGATCAGTGCCAAGCGGACGTATACATCCGTGAGCATTAACAATAAAAACAAATATATGGAACTTTCCCTGGAAGATCTGATGAGCAGAAGATTTATGATTTCCGCGGACACCAGCGGAAAAGTGGCAGCGGGATATGCCCTCGGAGAAGTTTCCGTGACAAACCCGAATGTTTTGAACGTGTCGGGACCGGCATCTATTGTGAAAAAAGTAGATAAGGTTGTGGCTACGATTGATGTGGATGGAATGTCATCGAATCTGACGGATAATGTGATTCCGGTTCTCTATGATTCGGATGGAAATGAAGTGGATACCACCCAGCTGAAGCTGAGCAATACGACGGTGACGATTTCGGCAAAAATCCTGAGTGTAAAGGAAGTACCGCTTGTATTTTCGACAACAGGAACCCCATACGGGGAATACCGGGTAGTGGAGATCAGCAGCACACCGGATACTGTGAAACTGAAAGGGGCATCCAATGTACTCAATCCGCTTGTTTCACTTGAAATTCCGGCAAACGTAATCAATGTGAGCGGGGCAAGGGAAGATGTAAAGACAACGATTGATATTTCCGAATATCTGCCGGACGGCGTGGAACTGGTAGATTCTTCTGCGGCATCCGTTACGGTAACCGTCAGAATTGAAGCGTATGCGTCCAGAACCTATCATCTGCAGACATCTGATATCAGGGTGAACAGTCTGCCGGACGGCCTGAACTTATCTTTTGATAAGGCACAGGTTTCTGTGACGATCAGTGGGCTGCAGGATGATCTGAATAAGCTGAACGCATCGGAGCTGGCAGCATCCATTGATGCCTCCCAGCTGAGCGAGGGAACGCATCAGGTGGAACTTTCACTGAAACTGGATGAAGATCATTATGCATATCAGCCGATTACTGTCAGCGTTACCGTGAAAGCGAAGAATATACAGGACGGAGATACTTCGACAGACAGCGGTGAGGATACCGGCGAATAGTAAAGTATATAAAGGAGTTATAATTATTATGGCAAGAATGTTTGGAACCGATGGAGTCAGAGGAGTTGCGGGGACAGAGCTTACAATTGAACTTGCAATGAAGCTCGGTCAGGCGGGCGCTTATGTTTTAACAAAGGAACAGTCCCACCAGCCGACAATCATCATTGGATGTGATACAAGAATTTCCGGAGGAATGCTTGCAAATGCATTGATGGCAGGAATTTGTTCAGTCGGAGCAAATGCTATTTTTGTGGGAGTTGCCCCGACACCTGCAATTGCATATCTTACAAGGAAACATAAAGTAGATGCAGGGGTTGTGATTTCTGCTTCCCATAATCCGATGGAATTTAACGGAATCAAATTTTTTAATGGAGATGGATATAAATTATCCGATCAGCTGGAGGACGAAATCGAGGCATTGATCCGGAATGATATGGAAGACGTTGTTTTTCCGATCGGACCGGGAATCGGTAGGGTTGAGTATCGGTTTGATATTGTGGATGAGTATATTGCGTTTGAGAAAAAGACGGTTCCGGTAGATCTGTCTGCGTTGAAGATCGTTGTGGACTGTGCAGAAGGCGCAAGTTCCTATACTTCGGTTAAGACGCTGAAAGATCTGGGGGCAAATCTGATTGCTATTCATACCAATCCGGATGGAACGAACATTAATTCCAATTGCGGTTCTACCCATATGGACGAACTGTGTGCAAGAGTTGTTTCCGAAAAGGCAGATATCGGTATTGCATTTGACGGAGATGCGGATCGTATGCTTGCTGTAGATGAAAACGGAAAGCTGGTAGATGGAGATCAGATCATGGCGATTTGCGGAAATTTCCTGAAAGAAAACGGAAAACTTGCAAAGGACACCATTGTTGTCACCGTGATGACGAATCTGGGATTCAGTCTGATGGGAGAAAAACAGGGAATTCATGTGGAGAAAACAAAAGTCGGAGACCGTTATGTTCTTGAAAATATGTTGGAAAACGGATATAATCTCGGAGGAGAGCAGTCCGGTCATGTGATTTTTCTGGATGACAACACAACCGGAGACGGACTTCTTTCCGCATTACACTTATTGCAGGTGATGGTGGAAACCAAAAAGAAATTATCAGAACTTGCACAGATCATGGAGGTGCTGCCACAGGCATTGGTCAATGCAAAAGTGCCGAACCATAAAAAAGAAAGTTACATGGAATATTCAGAAATTGCAGAGGCAATCGGTGAACTGGAGAAAAAATTTGCCGGAGAAGGAAGGGTTCTAATCCGTCCATCTGGTACAGAACCATTGGTTCGTGTCATGATCGAAGGCAAAAATCAGGAAGTGATTCAGCAGGAAGCAAAGCAGTTAGCTGATCTGATTACCAAAGTTATGTTATAAGGAGGCGTTCTTATGGTATCCCAAAAAGTAAAAATTATTAATCCTACAGGACTGCACTTACGTCCGGCAGGAAATTTATGCAAAGAGGCAATGAAATATAATAGCAAGATTACATTCGAGTACAGCGGAAATACAGCAAATGCCAAAAGTGTGCTCAGCGTCCTGGGTGCATGTATCAAATCCGGAGATGAGATTACACTTATCTGTGACGGAGAAGATGAACAGGGAGCACTTCGGGAACTGGTCGCTTATGTGGAAAGCGGACTGGGCGAATAAAATTTTTGCGGGGTACAACCGGAAAACTACATGTTAGAGGAAAGTTTTAATGAAAGATAAATACAAGCATTTATTGAATTTTACGGCGAATATCATATCGCTTGCGGTGGAAGCGTGTATGTTCGGATGGGTATGGTATATGCTCTATATTCCGATGCTGGATAAAGCGAATACTTTTTTCAACAGAGGTAACTGGGCAGTGATTGGTATGTATGTACTCTTTGTGTTCTTTTTCACGAAGATATTTGGAGGATACCGGATCGGATATATGCGGATTTCGGATATTATATTATCCCAGATATTGGCAGTGATTCTTGCGATGATTGTTGCATATTTTGAGATCTGTCTGGTAGCCAACGATTATCTGCCACCACAGCCATTGCTTCTGATGACGGTAACAGAGATTATATTTATCGTTCCGTGGGTCGTACTGGTGCGAAAGGCATATACGCGTCTGTATCCGCCGCGTCAGATGCTTGTGATTTATGGAAATTATTCGCCGGATGATCTGATCGGAAAAATCAACACAAGAAAAGACAAGTATAATATCTGTGCAGCGGAAAGTTACCGGATTGGTTATGAAAAGCTGTATCCGATGATTCAGAAATATAATGCGGTGGTTCTGTGTGATCTGCCGTCTGAAGTGCGTAATCAGATTATGAAATACTGTTATCAGGAATCTATCCGCACATATGTTACACCAAAGATTTCGGACATTCTGTTCCGCGGAGCGGATGATATTCATCTGTTTGACACGCCGCTGTATCTGTCCCGCAATCAGGGGCTTGGCATTGTAGATCTGTTTGTAAAACGACTGATGGATATTGTGATTTCCCTGATCGGTATTGTAATTGCTTCTCCATTTATGATTGTGATTGCACTTTGCATTAAATTATATGATCACGGTCCGGTATTGTACAAGCAGGAGCGGCTGACAAAAGACGGAGAGCCGTTTATGATCTACAAGTTCCGCAGCATGACCACACATTCCGAGGATGCGGGGGCTCGTCTTGCCGCAAAAGGAGATGCACGAATTACGCCAGTCGGTCGTGTGATCCGTGCCATTCATTTTGACGAGCTGCCACAGCTGTTTAATATTTTAAAGGGTGAGATGTCTGTTGTGGGACCCCGCCCGGAACGCCAGATTATTGCAGATCAGTACACGGAAGAAATTCCGGAATTCGTACTCCGGCTGAAAGTAAAAGCAGGACTTACCGGGTATGCACAGGTATATGGAAAGTATAATACAACCCCATATGATAAACTGAAACTGGATCTGACGTATATTGAAAATTATTCTGTCTGGATGGACATTAAGATTTTATTCCTGACATTTAAGATTCTGTTCCAGAAAGAAAACACCGAAGGTGTGGATCAGGATCAGACAACTGCAATCAAATAAAATGTCAAAGGAGACGGTGATGAGCGACATTAAAATCAGCATCATTATGCCGGTGTATAAAGTAGAAGAATATGTGGGTAAGGCAATCGAAAGCATTCTTGCGCAGACCTTTACCGAGTTTGAATTTTTGATCGTTGATGATGGGACTCCCGACAGAAGCGGAGAAATCTGTGACCAGTATGCAAAAAAGGACCAAAGAATCCAGGTGATTCACAAGGAAAACGGAGGTGCACCAAGCGCGAGAAACACAGCCATTGATATTGCACAGGGAAAATATGTTTATTTTCTGGATTCGGATGACTGGGCAGAACCACAGATGCTTGCGGATATGTACGAACTTGCCGAGAAGCATCAGGCACAGCTTGTGGTCTGTGGATTTTATATTGACACTTACTGTGGACAGAATCATTTGTCAGAAAAAATCTGTGTGGACGACAGGGTGTTTACCGATGCAAAAGATTTTCGGGAAGAGGCATACCGGTATTTTGACCGAAACATGCTGTATACACCGTGGAATAAATTGTACCGCATGGATGTGATCCGGCAATACGGACTGTATTTTCCAAAAACACTGTGGGATGATTTCCCGTTTAATCTGAGTTATCTGGATCATGTGGAATCGGTTGTATTTTCTACAAATGCCTACTATCATTTCATACGTGCACGCGCAGAGTCGGAGACCGCAGCGTATCGTGCTGACATGTATGAAAAGCGGGAGGAAGAACAGGGCTGGATGGAAGAACTGTTTCGCAGCTGGGGTGTGACCAATGCGGCAACGCAGGAGATGGTTGCCAGAAGATATATTGAGCGCATAGTGGGATGCATTGCAAATGTAACAAGTTCGAAATGTACCCTTTCCGGGAGAGAACAGCGGGCAGAGATCAGAAAGATGCTGCACAATCCGAGGGTAGACAAGGCACTGGCACTGGCAAAACCACGGTCGGGATATATGAAGGTTATGCTATTGCCTATCCGGTGGAAAAATGTTACACTTGCTTGGATGGAATCAAGCGTCATCACTTTTGTGAAAGAACATAATGGAAAGTTATTTGCCAGAATGAAAGCGGGCAGATAGAGGTAGGTTGTGGCTATTTTACAAACAAACGATATTTTTAAAACGGAATTATCGGAAGGACAGCACCGCCTGTCACCGGAGGAGATTCATAAGGTGCAGCAGGTTGTCTATGGTATTACGATAGATATTACGGAATTGTGCAGTGAATTAAATATTCCCTATATGCTTACCGGGGGAACCGCTCTTGGAGCCGTCCGGCATGGGGGATTTATTCCCTGGGATGATGACGTGGATATGGTTGTCGAGAGAAAATATATTGAACGTCTGCTTGATGCGATTGAACAGAGGTATCCGGACCGGTATTTTGTAGAGGCACCGCTTCGGACACCGGGGTATCTGAGTTCTTTTATTCAGATTCACCGGAAAAACACAGTGTGTCGGGAATATTTAGAGATCCCGGAAGAACGATGTGGAATTAAAATTGATATTTTTGTGGTGGAAAACACCTATGACAATGCCTTTTTGCGCCGTTTGCACGGTATGCGGGTAGAGGCAGGATTATTGCTGCTTTCCTGTTATCGGATGTATTTATGGAGAAATGAATTTTATAAGTTGTCCCGGGGCAATAAAAAGGCAGCCACCATGATACATCTGAAAAGTTTTATCGGGCGGCTGATTGCACCGACCGGGAAATTTTGGTATGCTCATGTACAGCGGCTGATGCAAATGTGCAGCAATGACCAGTCAGAATACATTGTTGTACCATCAGGGAGAAAGCATTTTTTTGGCGAACTGAAATTGCGAAGTGATTTTTTATGTGCGCAAAAGCGGAAATTTGAGGATCGCGAATTTCTTTTTCCCAAAAACATTGACTGGTATTTGTCCTATATGTATGGAAATTATATGGAAATTCCGCCGGAGGATAAGCGGGAATATCATGTTGTTTATCAGCTGAAAATATAGACAGATTGAAACAAGCAAGAGGAAGAATGATTTATGAAGAAGAGAATAGATACGTTTTGGCGTTATCGGAATTTATTATTTGAATTAGTAAAAAAAGGAATTAAGTTAAAATACAGAAGATCTTACCTGGGAATTATCTGGTCCCTTCTGGAGCCGGTTATGACAACAATCGTACTTACCATTGTGTTTGGAACACTCTATGGTAATAAAGATCACACATTTCCACTGTATATTCTATCGGGACGTCTTCTTTATTCCTATTTTGCACAGGGCACGAAAGTGTCACTGAAATCGATCCGACAAAATTCGGCCATGATAAAGAAAGTGTATGTGCCGAAGTATCTGTATCCGTTATCATCCGTACTTTATAATTTTATTATATTTTTAATTTCGCTGATTGTATTAGTGCTTCTCGGCATTTTTACAGGAAATTATCCGACGCTGCACTGGCTTTTGATCGCTTTCCCTTTACTGGTACTTCTGATCATGACGTTTGGTGTGGGAATGATTCTGGCTACGATTGGTGTCTTCTTCCGTGATATGGAGTATTTGTGGGAAGTTGCGCTGATGATCGTTATGTATACCTGTGCTATTTTCTATTATCCAGAGCGATTGTTAAAGAGTGGGTATTCGTGGGTACTTACAGTGAATCCGGTATATAATGTCATTATCAATGTAAGAAATATTATTTTCCATGAGGCGTTTAACTGGGGGTGCATGACATATGCATGTGTGTTTGCGTTAGTCTCTGTAGTGGTTGGAGTGATTGTATTTCATAAAAATCAGGATAAATTTATTTTATATATTTAGTAACAATATACTTGAGTATAAGGAGTATTAAAACAATGGCAGAGACAGTGTTGCGTGTGGAACATGTTGGCATGCGGTTTAATCTGAGTAAAGAAAGAGTGGACAGCCTGAAAGATTATATTTTAAAATCTATTACCAGACAGATGAAATTTGATGAATTCTGGGCATTAAAAGATATTAATTTTACGTTGGAAAAAGGAGAACGTATTGGTATTCTTGGAACAAACGGAGCAGGAAAGAGTACTCTTTTGAAGGTAATTGCCGGGGTATTTAAGCCAACGGAGGGAAGCGTAGTCCACAAAGGAAAGATTGTTCCACTTTTGGAACTTGGAGCCGGATTTGACAAAGAATATACCGGTCGTGAAAATATTTATCTTTATGGAGCTGTTCTTGGATATTCCAAAGAATTTATAGACAGTAAATTTGACGAGATTGTAAAATTCTCAGGTTTGAAGAAATTCCTGGATGTTCCCCTGAAAAATTATTCTTCGGGAATGAAAAGCCGGCTGGGATTTTCCATTGCGACCATTGTGGAGCCGGAAATTCTGATTCTGGATGAGGTTTTGTCTGTAGGAGATGCCAAATTCCGGAAAAAGAGTGAGAAGAAGATTCTTTCCATGATGGACAAAGGTGTGACGGTACTTTTTGTATCGCACAGTCTTGAGCAGGTAAAGAGAATCTGCACGAAAGCAATGATTCTGGAAAATGGTTCGATTCGAAGTATTGGAGATATTGATACGGTTTCGGCAGAATACGAAGAAATGATCAGTGGGGATTAGAAAGGATAAAATTATGATTTATGGAGCAATGTTAGCAGGCGGCGTAGGCAGCAGAATGAAAAGTGCGGTGATTCCGAAGCAGTTTCTTGAAGTGGACGGAAAGCCGATCATCATTTACACCCTTCAGAATATGCTGAAGGTAGACCGCTTTGATTATATTTATATCGCCACACACAAGGATTATCTGGCGTATATGAAAGAAATGGTTCAAAAATATACAGATAAGCCGGAAAAAGTCCGGATTATCGAGGGCGGAAAGGAACGTATGGACAGTATCCATAATGTGACCGATGCCATTTTAAAGGACGAAGGGGTACATGAGGATGATGTGATTGTGATCCATGATGCGGTACGTCCCCTTGTGACAGAAAAAATTTTAAATGACAGTATTGATGCGGCAGGAACTTATGGCGCGTGTGTATGTGGGTTACCGGCAGTAGATACTATGCTTTATTCGGAAGATGGCAAAGTAGTGACAACGATTCCGGAGCGCTCTAAACTGTTTAACGGACAGGCTCCGGACAGTTTCTCTTTACCTCGGTTTTTGGAGATGCAGGCAAATCTGACAGAGGAACAGCGGGAAGTGATTACAGGAACTTCCCAGATCTGCACCATGAATAACCAGCCGATTTATATTATAGAGGGAGATCCTCTGAATTTTAAGTTGACAACCGATGGGGATCTGTTGATTTTTAAATCGATCATTGATGATCAGACGGTATAGGTTGAAAGGAGATAGTAATGAAATCATTAATAGAAATTCCAAAGACAATGAAGGCACTGGTTCTGCATGAGATCGGAAAGCTTACACTTGATGAGGTTCCGGTAGAGCCGCTTCGTCCGGGTACGGTTCTGGTAAAGATTAAAGCATGCGGGATCTGTTCTTCGGACGTGGAGCGCGTGTTTATCAACGGAACTTATCATTTCCCGACAATTCCGGGACATGAGTTTTCCGGACAGATCGTTGCCGTTGGAGATGACGTGGATGAGAGTCTGCTGGGAAGAAGAACCTGTGTATTCCCGATGCTCCCATGTTTTGAGTGTCCTTCCTGCAAAAAGCAGCAGTATGCCCAGTGCAGCCATTATGATTATTTTGGTTCACGCAGGGATGGCGGATATGCAGAATATCTGGTTGTTCCGACCTGGAATCTGGTGTTGTTTGACGATGATTTGTCTTATGATGTGGCAGCAATGTGCGAACCGGCCGCGGTAGGAATTCATGCGAACGGACTTGCAAATGTGCAGAAAGGACAGTCGGTTCTTGTAATCGGAACCGGAATGATCGGTTATGTCTGCGCTGCATTTGCTAGTCAGATCACAGATAAAGTTATTATGTGTGGAAATTCTGCTGCAAAGCTTGAGCTGGCAAAGAAATACGGATGGGAAACCATTGCACTGGAAACAGACAATTTTGAAGAACGCATCAACGCACTGACCGATGGAGAAGGCGTGGATGTAGTTATGGAAGTTGTCGGTTCCAATCAGGCAATCTGCAATGCTGTGGCGGCAGCAGGACCGAATTCAACGATCGTTCTGGTTGGAAATCCAAAAGCGGATCTGACCATGGAAAAGAATTTATACTGGAAAATTTTAAGAAAATCCATTACTTTACGTGGGTCCTGGAATTCCAGCTATAATGACAAACAGAATGACTGGAAGACAGCACTTGACCGGCTCAAAGGCGGAGAATTTGATCAACTGATCACACATCGCTTCCCGATGGAAGAATCGGAAGACGCTTTCCGTGTGATGAGAGACAGAAATACATTCTCTACCAAAGTTATGTTTGTTATGGAATAAATACAGAAGTTAGAAATGGAGATACACAATGGAACTCGCGATATCCAAATTGACTGCCCGCAGGGTTATATATTATTTTGAAGGTTATGTAAAGGGAGAGAGACCGAAAGGTTTAAAATTTGTTTTTTATAATTATGATTTGAAGATTACCATAAAACCATCCGTATTTGAGTGGGATGGGGATACCTTCCGTATGATGCTTCATGTGGAGCAGGCAAATGAGAATAATCCGATTTCCAGTGGCGATTATTATCCGATTGCTGTGGATGGGAAGGGAAAGCAGTATCCATTGCAGGTGGCAAAAAGCATTATTGAAGAACGGGAACAGGCGGAGTGGAAAAATGATGTGGTCGTTAACAAGGGAAAAGGACATCATGTAATCTGTAAATCCTTAATGGATCTGGATACGGATGAACTTTTTATTCATGTTGATACCGTGCTCCCGAAACCGCGTAAAAATTATATTCGCAGAAAATGTGGGGAATTATATTATGGAGTGCGTAACGATTTAAAGGATTGGGCCCAGAAGCTTTTTGTGGTTGTTTTTAATATTTTCAACAAGTGCTGTAAAAAGCGTGGCAATAAGATTTTATTCTGTTCCGGATCACGTGCTGAAATTGGTGGAAATGAAGAATTTATTTACAACCGTATGCTTGAGCGTGGACTGGACAAAAAATATAAGTTTGTATTGGATTTCAAACCTACGATCAATAAGACATACGGACCGTTTAAAATGATCCGGTTTATCTATCGTCTGGCGAGCAGTGATGTGATTTTACTGGACGATTATTATCCGGAAATTTATAAACCGACCTACGATAAGAATGTTAAAGTCATTCAGGTATGGCATGCCTGCGGAGCATTTAAGGCACTGGGACTTGAGCGTATGTCAAAGGCAGGAGCTCCGCCGATCAATACGTCGGTGCATAAATGTTATACCCATGTACCGGTCAGCTCCTATCATTCGGCACTGCATCATCAGGAAGCGTTTGGTATCGGTATCGATAAGTTTTATCCGGTCGGAATTCCAAGAACAGATATTTTCTTTGATGAGGATTACAAGAAAAAAACCTGTGAACGTGTATATGCGGAATTTCCGGGGGCAAAAGAAGCGAAGCGTGTGATTCTGTATGCGCCGACATTCCGTGGAAATAGCGCTGTGGATGCACATTTCCCGATGGAAAAACTGGATTTTGAAGAGTGGGGAGAATTATGTAAGAGGACAGATTCTTACCTCATAGTAAAGATGCATCCATTTGTACAGGAGAAAATCAATATTCCGGAAAAGTACAGAGACTGCATTGCGGATGCGGCACAGTATCGTGAAGTCAATGATATTTTATTCATTACAGATTTGCTGATTACCGACTATTCATCCATTATTTATGAATTCTCTCTGCTGAGAAGACCGATGCTGTTTTACGCATTTGATCAGATCATGTATGTTTCTACGAGAGATTTCTATGAGCCATATGAGGATATTGTACCGGGACGTATCATCAAGCGTTTTGATCAGCTGATGGAAGCTCTGGAGAAAGAAGAGTACAATACCGACAAGATTGAATGGTTTATAAAGAAGAATTTCGCATACACAGACGGAAAATCAACGGATCGTGTGATTGATCTGATCGTAGGGGATGACAAAGAGATTAAAAAGTATTCGGCGGCATCCATGCAGGGAGCACTTGCGGCAGTAAGCAATAATTTCGGAATGAATGGAGAACATGTAGACAAGCGGTATCGCGATGATGACCGTTCTGTCGTGCAGAACCGCGGGGAAGCACAGGAAAAAGATTCCGAAAGTCAGAATAACGATAAATATTCAGAGTAAAAAATGGAGGAAAATTTCGTGAGAGAAAAAGGAAAAATTGCAGCATCTATTATGTGTTCGGGATTTGATCAGGTAATGGATTATGTACATGAATTTGAGAGAAATAATATTGAATTTTTACATGTGGATGTCATGGACGGTACGTTTGTCCCAAACCTTGCATATGGTCCGGATTTTGTAAAAAGACTGCGTAAGAAAACAGATATTACACTGGACTGTCATCTGATGGTAGACCGTGCGGAAGATAAGCTGGACTGGTTTGATTTCCAGCCGGGAGAGCATGTGTCCCTGCACTATGAAGGAACCTGTCATATCCAGAAGTGCCTCGATCATCTTGCAAAGAAAGGGGTTAAGCCGGTGATTGCCATTAATCCGGGTACACCGATCCAGGTACTGGAGGAAATTGTAGATTATATTGCGGGAGTTCTGGTGTTGCACGTTAATCCGGGATTTGCCGGACAGAAAATTGTACCGCATACCATTGAAAAAGCAGCACGTATTCGTAAATATCTGGATGATCTGGGACATCCGGAGGTATATATTGAATCCGACGGAAACATTACCTGTGAGAATGCGGCAAAATTATACAAGAATGGTTCGGACATTTTTGTAGCAGGTACAAGCAGTATTTTCCGGGAGGGAGATATCGATGAACTGATTATGAACTTAAGAAAGGCAATTGGGTGGTGAGAAAGGAGACGTAATGTCAAGAATTTATTATAGAGGAGGAATGTCTCCATTTGAGACATTTTCCCCGGGATATATTTTGACGCATAATGTTATTGGAACCAATGTTGGTAATTTTTTATATTTAAATGGGGTATTGCGTTCATTGATGATCGACGACAATACAGTAATTCAGGCAAATTATTATAATACAAATTATTATAAACCTGAATATGTTAATGAAAACTTCGATTGTTTTGTCATTCCATTGGCTGATGCGTTCAGAGAGAATTTTGTGAATGAATTAAATGAATTAACTTCTTTTGTTAAAAAGTTAAAGATTCCATGTTATGTAATTGGCGTTGGGTTAAAGGAATCCTATGAACCGGATTTTTCACAATCCAAACCACAGGATGAAGCTGTAAAGAAATTTGTTACCGCAGTACTTGAAAAATCAAATTGTATTGGGGTAAGAGGTGAATTAACCGGTAAATATTTGGAGACATTAGGTTTTGCAGAAGGACGCGATTTTATGGTGATAGGTTGTCCATCTATGTATATGAAGGGAAAACGATTGCATATACAAAATCCGAAATTAGATGTTAATTCTAAAGTATGTTTTAATTCAAATGTTGCAGCTTCTGTTCCTACTCGTAAGTTTATTAAATTAAAAATGAAGGAATTTGAAAATCATTATTTTATTGGACAAGTTGTAAATGAACTCAGAAGTATTTATTTAGGTGCTCCATATGAATATAAAATCGAATATAATTTTCGTAACGTTACAGATAAAATTTATCAGGATGGTCGATTGAGATTTTTTTGTAATGTACCTAAGTGGATGGAATTCCTGAATGATTCAGATTTGACTTTTGGATCAAGGTTACATGGAAATATTGCAGCCGTTTTAGCAGGGACTCCGGCATTGCTTGTGACGAAGGACTCAAGAACTAGGGAATTGGCAGAGTATCATCATTTAAATGCGATACATGAGAGTAAGCTGAATGAAAAACTGACATTGCAGGAACTTGTGGAACAGCAGGATTTTTCGCAGATTGAAAAATATCAGAAACAGAATTTCGACAGGTATGTTGCATTTTTGAAAAAGAATGATATCCCAAATATTTTTATGGACGGAGAAGATCCGCAGGAAACTGCATTTGACAGAAAAATAAAGCAGACGGATTTGCTGGAGGGAATAGTTCCGGTTTCCCAATGTTCTCTGGAAGAAATTGCAGAAAGAAATAGAGATTACTATACAAATTTGGATGAAAAACTGGATAGATTATCGAAAAAATTAAATTTTACTTCGGATTTATTACAAAAAGAGAGAATTAAAAATCAGAAAATTGCAACAGAACCCCTTAGCAAAAAAGTCGTAAATAAGGTAAAAGGATTTTTGAAATGATGCAAGTATATATAATTAGGTGTTTGGTTTTATGAAAAGGTTATTGTGAAAGACTGATTTCCAGAGATTATTGACTGGCATTGATAAAAAATATAATTCATAAATGTAAAGCATACGGAATCACATTTGGAATGCAATCCAAAGGTAATGAAATCAGCAAAAATAAAATAAGCGGTTGCAAGAGTGGGAAGATAGGCATTGCAAAAGACAGTAATGTTACGTATGTGAAGTAATAAAAGAGAGAATAGATGATGGTTCATTTGTTCTCTTTTAATATGTAAAATTTACAGTGATCTTTTTTAGTAAATATGGTATATTAAAAATGTTTTACTTGGATTTCACATAAATGAAAGGACGTATATTATGCGAAAGAAAGGAATTTGTTTTGGATTGATTCTGGCTTTATTACTTCCGTTTGTATTCACAACTGAAGTAAAGGCATCAGATAATACAGAACTTAATATTTATGCATTTTATCTTAATTCAGAAAAAAAGGGGGATTCTACACTGTTAGAATCGAAAGGACATTATTTGTTGATTGATATTGGCGCAGACAATCACGCACCTGCAATCATTAAACAGCTACAGACATTGGGAGTTACTCATGTAGATGTGATGTTTAGCCATTTGCACACAGATCATACTGGAGGATGTTCTACGGATTTACAGGCTGGATTGAAGCAGTTTGCACTTTCCGGGATTACGATTGATACGTTATATCTGCCAGACCCTTTGCTGGCGGTTTTATCAAGAAGTTATCCATCCCGCTATGCAGCATTTCAAGCATTTATGAGCACACAGGGAACAGGAAGAATTGTATATCTGAATGTTGGGGATCAGGTCAATGTTGGTGATGCGACTGGAAAAGTTATTGGGCCAGTAAACACGAATGAGATTTCCCCATATGCTTATACCAGTATTACAAAAGAAAAAGAACGTTTTATACGTTATGAAAATAATTGTTCACTTGCAGTTATTTTTACCTGTGGAAATACACGTTATTTTACAGCGGGAGATAGTTATTCTGATGAATCGGATCGGTTAGTCTCACGTTATGGTACGTCTTTAAAATGTGATATTATGAAAATGAATCATCATGGAATTGGAAGTGGAAATTCAGTGTCATTATTGGAGGCGGTACAGCCATCTTATGCTTTTATTCCGAACACTGGAGTTTCCGAGACAGATGCGAAGACGAATAAATGGCGTACAGGAACAGCGATTAAGCGCATGACATCTTATGGTCTTTGTTATTTGGTGGGAAATGAAGAGAAAACATTGATTTTCCATATTGAGAATGATAAGATTACACTATATCGCGGAGATACTGTAGAAACAGGTAAAAAAATGACAGGATGGCAGTCATTATATGGAGCTGATGGTCTCTACCGTGACCACGATATGTATTATTTTGATAAAAATGGTTCATTGTCTACCGGGGTTAAAATGATAGGGAAACACTACTATTATTTTCGCAAAGGTGGACAGATGGATTATGGAACCTATAATTCAGCGGGAAATTACTCGGGATGGCATAGTTACAACGGAAAGAAACGTTATTTCAGATTGTCTGATGATGAAAATTATGCATATATGGATGTCGGCAGAAAGAAAATTGGAAGTGAAACCTATTATTTTGATAAAAATGGGTATAAATTAATTCCGGATATTGTTGGTGATGATGAAAATGTTGAGGATGATATCTATCCGACACAGATAGGATCTGATTATTATTATTTAAATGAAGATGGAGCAATGACAGAGGATGACTGGATTAATATAGACGGGGAAGATTATTTCTTTGGGAAAAATGGAAAAATGTACCGTAACGGAGTGTATGCAATTGCAGGAGATAATTATCTGTTTGAAAGCGATGGAACTCTTGCTGTAGGGGATTCTCATACGGAACTTTATGATTTTAAGAATAGTACATATGCTGTTCGGGCAGATGGAACATTAGTGTCGGGAAAAATTGCAAAGATTGACGGGTATCAATATTATTTTAACTCAAAAGGAAAATTACAAAGCAATAAGATTATTCATGTGGGAAAACATAATTATTACTTTGGTAAAAATGGAGTACTAATTAAAAATAAGAAGATTAAACGAAATGGAAAAATTTACTATAGCAATAAAAACGGTGTTTTGTCGAACAAGAAATAATTGGGGATGACATATGAAAACCAAAGAGAAAAAGAAAAGCAAATGGAAAATGATCGCAGGGATTATGCTTGTGATCCAATTGTTACTGAGCCTGGCAACGGTCGGAGTTGTTTTGTGGCTGAATATTGTTCCAACGCTGTATGTGATCCTGCTTGGATTAAGTCTGCTGCTGCTGCTCATTATAGAATATTGTCTGTTTTATTTTGGTAAAAAGAAAAAGGGAAAGAAAAAGACCGGATGCTATGTCAGGCGTACGCTTGGTGTAATTCTTTTTCTTGCATGTGTGATTGTGTGTGTGGGTGGTTCCTATATGCTTGTAAAGGCCGGAAATACGCTCGATAATATTGCCGGAAATGTAAAGACCACCGATACCGTGTCCGCCTATGTGATGACGGATGATCCGGCACAGACATTGATGGATGCAAAAGACTATGTGTTTGCAATTACCGAAAAATACGATTACGAACATACCCAAAAGGCAATCGAAAAGATCAATGAAACTGTCGGGACACAGATCCGTACACAGGTGTATGACAACATTCTGGATATGGTACAGGCATTGTATGATGGAAGTGTGGATGCGATGCTGATGAATGTGGCATATGTGGATGTGGTAGAGGCACAGGATGGATATGAAACATTTTCTTCAAGGACAAGGACACTGTATGACCATGAAGAAGAAAATGTGGTTACGGAAGATTCACAGACTGCAGAAAAATCAATTACAACAGATCCGTTTGTGGTTTATATCAGTGGTTCGGATACCAGAAACCTTACACTTACTACCAGCCGCAGTGATGTCAATATTCTTGCGGTTGTCAATCCGTCCACGAAGCAGGTGCTTCTTATTAATACACCGAGAGATTACTACGTGGATACGGCAGCGTCAGCAGGTGCAAAAGATAAACTGACCCATTGTGGAATGTATGGAATTGACTGTTCCATGGCAACACTTGGAAATCTGTATGATGAACATGTAGATTATTACGTGCAGATCAACTTTAACGGATTTAAGACAATTGTGGATGCCGTGGGAGGAATTACCGTGGAATCGGAAAAGGCTTTCCGCACCAGTGAGGGTGGATTTTATATTAACCGCGGAACCAATCAGTTAAACGGCACAGTGGCACTTTCCTATGTACGGGAGAGAAAGTCTTTTGCGGATGGGGACAATTCCAGAGGAAGACATCAGATGCAGGCAATTGAGGCACTGATTAAAAAGATTTCTTCCGGAACAACGGTGCTTGGTAATTATTCCGCAATCATGGACAGCATGTCAGGAATGTTTATGACAAGTATGAGCTCGTCAGATATTTCCGCACTGGTGAAAATGCAATTATCCGATCTGGCTGCCTGGAATGTAAAGTCTTATGCAGTTACGGGAACAGGCGGATCATCGACCACTTATTCCATGCCTACAAAGCGAAGTTATGTCATGTATCCGGATGAGGTGCAGGTAAAATATGCGGAGCAGCTTGTCAATAAAGTCGTTGAGGGACAGATACTGACGGATGCGGATCTGGAGATTCCGGATAATGTTGTACAGTGATGGAAAATTACAGTGAGGAAAAGATATGAAGTTCCGAAAAGAAACAGCTGAGAAAAAGAGAATCCGGCAGGTGATGGGAATGCTGCTGGCAGTGACCGTGCTGCTTGCGGGAACTCCGTATACCGCGGTGGCTGCGGATATTGTGAAGGATACGGATGGCATTGCATATGCACAGGATGCCGAAGGATTTGTTTACCAGATCCCAAAAGGGGCAACAACCAAAAAAGGCTGTACTATTTATATGTATACGGGGTCGAAAACTTCCGTTACATTTCCGGAAAAATGTAATGCTTATACCGTTACCGGTATCGGAACGGATCTCAGCCAGCTTATTCTGACAAATCTTTGTACCGTAAAGATTCCGTCCGGATATACTACGATAGAAAATCTGGCATTTCAGAATCAGACACAGCTGTACCGGATCGAGATCCCGGCAAGTGTAAAAACGATTGGAAAAGATGCATTTGCAGGATGCAACAGGACAAAACTCACAATTGTTACTCCTTATGGTTCTGCTGCGGAAACATATGCAAAAGCGAACGGAATTCATTATAGCAGCCAGACATCTTTACAAATACAGCCGGGATATAGTAAACTATATGTCGGTGAGAACAGACAGATCGCAGTGTTGAATGCTTCTGTGACACCTGTCTGGAAGAGTTCCAACAACAGCGTAATGTCGGTAGATGCAGAAGGAAAACTGATTGCAAAAAAATCCGGAACTGCAAAAATAACTGCAACAATCGGAAAAAAGACATATACATATCCTTATACCGTGGTTACCCGGACACAGAAAAACGTGCTGGATATTATCTGGAATCATTACGTGACATCCGGGATGAGTGATTACGAAAAGGCAGTTGCCGCCCAGCAGTGGATGCAGCAGAATGTTTCCCCGAATGGAACATCGGTTCTGGCACAGAAAGCACTCGAGCAGGGCAAGGCAAATTATAAGGGGTTTTGTGAAGCTTATCAGTTGATTATGAAGCACTATGGCATATCCGCAAAAGTGGTCAACGGCAAAAAACACATGGAAAATTCTGTCGTGATCGCCGGTAAAAAATATACAGCATCAACGCTGGAAACTTCAGCGAATGCAGATAAAACATATACTACAACAACCATCCCGGGACTTGCGGTGAACCGGGTAACCATGGTTCTTTCCAAAGGCAGGACCGGCACGTTTAAAGTGACCGGACAAAGCAAAGGAATTACCTGGTCCAGCAGCAACACGAAGGTTGCGGTAGTAAATGCCAGTGGCAAAGTGACGGCAAAGGGTACCGGCACAGCCAAAGTAACATTGAAAGTAAACGGGAAAACATTTGCCTGCACCGTTTGCGTAAATCCATGAAAAGATTGAAAGGAGAAATTGAAAGAATGAAAAAAGTAATGAAGAGGGTAATTACGGCATGTCTGGCTTTTGCCATGATTCTGGCGCTGGTGACACCGGCATCTGTGGAGGCAGCCACAAAGAATGAGAGCTTAACACTTTATAAGGGAGAAACCTATACCTGGTATCTTACCGGTGTGAAATCTTTAAGCAGTGCGTCAAGCACCAAGAAAGCAGTTGCAACAGTAAAAGCCAATAAATCGAAAAAGCAGTATACCATTTCTGCAAAGAAAGCAGGAACTTCGGTTGTAACTATAAAAGGGAAAGATTATTACGGACATACGCAGTCTTTAAAGATAAAAGTAACGGTTGCGGAGCCGAAGTTTGACCTTAAGCTTCAGAAACTGGATGGAAATTATATTCTGATCCGTGTGAAAAACAATACGAAGGCAACGTTTGACCGGTTGGCGGTACGCTACTCATTAAAGAACAGTTCCGGATCTGAGGTTGCAGCAAAAGATGAGATTGTTTATCGTGTAATGAGTGGAAAGACTGCATACGAAAGTATTTATGTCTCATCTGCGGCAGATGTTGATATTTCGCAGTCCAGTGTAAAGATTACGGCATTTGACAGAAATCCGGAACAGAAATATAAAGTGCTGGGAAAAGATAAGCTTTCCGTTACTGTCACAGATGAACAGGTATCAGATTCCAGTATTTCATTTAAGCTGAAAAAGGTAAACAAAACAAGTCAGTATGTGTATGGAGAAATTTATATTATCAGCTATGATGCAAACGGAACCATCATAGATGTATCTACCAGCTCCTTATACCTGGATAAAAAGGAAACCAAAACTACTTCGGAAACCGTTTCCAAGAGCCCTTACAGCCATCCGAATTTCGACCATTATGAGATCGTATACGGTGGATACTATACAACAAAATAAATTTCGGTCATTCTTAGATGATTATAAGGATAAGGGTGGAATCATTGTGATTCTGCCCTTGTTTTATTGAAAATGAGGGCGATAAAATAAAAAATTCAGAAAACGGTTAAGAAATGGCAAAGATGTCCGATATATATTGTGTAGGTAAACAAAAAGAACGCCAATCATGGAAGGGAGGCGCGTTACCGCAGCAATCAAGGACAGATATCAGACAATTGTACCCGTAGGAAGCATCATTGCGATTACCTATCAGTCTCCACGTGAGAATCATGGGGAATCCCAGATGAAGCAGAAGAAGGCATCGTTTGCAGGCATGCTGGATCAGCAGATGCAGATGCTCAGTGTTGGAAAGGAGGAGAATTCAACATTTCAGATATATTGCTAGAACATAACGAATGAACGCCGTGTCGATACCAGTGTGTACGATGCGGCGTTTTTGTGTTATGATAAAATCGGCAGTAAAAAGACTGGATGAAGGAGTAGAAAAGACATGATAAGAAATATAATCTTTGATGTGGGAAAGGTTCTGGTTTCCTACGAGCCGGATGCATATATGCAGCGTCTGGGAATCAGTAAAGAAAAACAGAAAAAAATTAATGAAGCAATGTTTCAAAACAAATTGTGGGATACGTCCGATCAGGGACTTGGGACACCGGATGAATTCTTACAGAAATTTATTGCGGGAGCACCCGAACTGGCAGACGAAATTACGAAAATCCATAAAACCGTCGGAAATACCGTGGAACTGTTCCCGTATGCCATGGAATGGATTCTCGATCTGAAGGCAAGAGGATATCATGTGTATATCCTTTCCAACTACAGTGAAAACATGCTGGATCAGACAAAGGATAAACTGAAATTTCTTCCGCTTATGGATGGCGTTGTTTTTTCATATAAAATAAAGAAAATGAAGCCGGATCCGGAAATTTATGAATATCTGTGTGATGAATACTGGCTGGAACCGGAAGAAAGCGTATTTATTGATGATCGTCCGGTAAATATAAAAGGAGCAGAAACCTGTGGCATTCATGGGATTGTTTTCCGGTCCTATGAGCAGGCAAAAAAGGAGCTGGATGAGTTTCTTAAGGAATTCTAATATTTCCGTGAAAAACTTTTCAAAAAACCAAGATTGTGATAAAATGGCATACAGCAATTGAGTTTCAGAAAATTGCAAGTGGAGAGAATTTAAAAATCTTGGGCGAAGCATAGAATATGTATCGCAAGGAGTGCAGATCAGGAGGATAGGAAAATAATGGATTACAGACAGGAATATGACAAGTGGTGTAATGACCCGTATTTCGATGATCAGACAAGGGAAGAACTGAAGGCAATTGCCGGTGATGACAAGGAGATCGAGGATCGTTTTTATCGTACACTGGAGTTTGGAACCGCCGGATTGCGCGGGGTGATCGGTGCGGGAACCAATCGTATGAATATCTACACGGTCCGTCAGGCGACACAGGGACTGGCAAACTATATTCTGGCACAGGGAGGACAGGAGAAAGGTGTGGCAATCGCACATGATTCCCGTCTGATGGCAGATGAATTTACCGATGCAGCGGCGCTTTGTCTTGCAGCAAACGGAATCAAAACATATGTGTTCAAGAGTCTGCGTCCGGTTCCGGAACTTTCATTTGCTGTCCGGACACTCGGATGTATTGCAGGTATTGTTATTACCGCAAGCCATAACCCGAGAGAATATAACGGATATAAAGTATACTGGGAAGACGGCGCGCAGGTAACACCGCCACATGATACCGGTATTATGGCGGAAGTAGCAAAAGTAACTTCTTTTGACATGGTAAAGACCATGGAGAAGGAAAAAGCACAGGCAGAAGGGCTGTATCAGATCATCAGCGACGATGTGGATGAATCCTATTTTGCAGAACTGAGAAATTTATCCATTCATCCGGAGATCATCAAAAAGATGGCAAAGGATATCAAGATTGTTTATACACCATTGCATGGAACCGGTCTTGGCCCGGTTAAGCGTGTGCTGAGTGATCTGGGATTTGAAAATGTATACATTGAGCCACAGCAGGCAGTTGCGGATGGCCATTTCCCGACCGCACCGTATCCGAACCCGGAGAATCCGGATGCATGGGAACTGGCACTTAAGCTTGCAAAGGAAAAGGATGCAGATCTGGTTCTGGCAACGGACCCGGATGCAGATCGTCTTGGAGTATACTGTAAGGATACAAAGAGCGGGGAGTATGTAACCTTTACCGGAAATATGTCAGCCATGCTGATCGCAGAATATATTCTGGGACAGAAACGTGCAAACAATTCTATGCCGGAGAATCCGGTACTGGTAGAATCTATCGTTTCTACCGATATGGCAAAAGCAATCGCAAAAGCATATGATGTGGAGCTGGTGGAAGTACTGACTGGATTTAAGTATATTGGTGAGCAGATGCTGAAATATGAAAAATCAGGAGAGAAGAACTATGTGTTCGGATTTGAAGAAAGCTATGGATGTCTTCCGGGTACTTATGCAAGGGATAAGGATGGCGTTTATGCGGCAGTTCTGGTCTGCGAAATGGCGGCTTACTATAAGGAAAAGGGCATGACGCTGTATGAAGCGCTGCTGAAGCTGTATGAAGCCTACGGCTATTACCGCGATGGCGTGAAATCCATGACGATGAAGGGTCTGGAGGGGATGGCAAGAATTCAGCGCATCATGAAAACCTTCCGCGAAAATACGCCGAAGGAGCTGGGCGGCTACAAGGTCGTCATGGCAAAGGATTATCAGACACAGGTGTTCCGGAATCTGGAAACGGGGGAGGAAAGCGGCAGCCCTCTGCCTGTTTCGGATGTACTGCATTATACACTGGAGGATGGAACATGGGTATGTATCCGCCCTTCCGGTACAGAGCCGAAGCTGAAATTCTACATCGGCGTGAAGGCGGATGGCCTGCAGGCGGCACAGGATAAGGTGGACGCTTTGGATGCGGATATTGAAGCGAAGGTTGCTGAGATTGCATAAGGCAAACAAGGGCGCGATTTTATAAAACAGCAGATTGTTTATTGGGAGCGGCATGCGTAAGCATGCCGCTTTTCTGATGCGTGGATTTCGGATATAAAAAAGGCTTTGACCTTTTATGGTCAAAGCCTTTTTTTGCGATTGCAATGCCGTAGTTATTTTTCGGGGATATCGGGCAGTCCCTTGAAGCCGATTTCCAAATCTGCATCGGTAGGGATATAATCCGACATTTCGCCGTTATTAAACTTTTCGTATGCCACCATATCGAAGTAGCCTGTGCCGGTCAGACCGAATACAATGGTCTTTTCCTCGCCGGTTTCCTTGCATTTCAGTGCTTCATCAATCGCTACGCGAATGGCGTGAGAGCTTTCGGGTGCGGGCAGAATGCCTTCGATTCTTGCAAACTGCTCTGCCGCATCGAATACGGCTGTCTGCTCTATGGAGCGCGCCTCCATCAGCCCATCATGATACAGCTGAGAAACAACGGGGCTCATGCCATGATACCGCAGACCGCCTGCGTGGTTGGGGGAAGGGATAAAGCCGCTGCCCAGCGTATACATCTTTGCCAGAGGGGTTACCATGCCTGTATCGCAGAAGTCATACGCAAATTTCCCTCTTGTCAGGCTCGGACAGGATGCAGGCTCAACTGCGATAATCTGATAATCCTTTTCGCCGCGCAGCTTTTCGCCCATGAAGGGAGAAATCAGACCGCCCAGATTGGAGCCGCCGCCTGCACAGCCGATGATGATATCGGGCTCGATGCCGTATTTA
>ERZ773138.1341-NODE-1341-length-23771-cov-23.783648_pt1 | contig 23771 bp, 24 predicted proteins | sample MGYA00511114_ERZ773138 | MGnify/ENA primary metagenome ERZ773138 (study PRJEB29015, sample SAMEA2737805) | human gut metagenome | biome: human gut; feature: human-associated habitat; material: faeces | place: China | collected 2012 ...
GATTTGAATCTATGCCCAATTAACAACCGTCAGGGAATTGTAATTGATGGTGAAGATTCAAAGGTTATTTGCAAAGACTAATTTGAAAATTCAAGTTTGTAGAATTAAGAAAATCGGGATTCAACAGAACAAATTCTTTTTACAGGAGCATCTTTGATGGAAATGTTTCCTGTCTGTGAAATTGCACGAAGTCAGGGTATCGAACGAGTGATATATAATCATGGCGTTTTATCCTGTAAATCTTCACCTGCCATGGCCCGGCAGAGATAAGAACATTTCCGGTTTTTTATTGGATGCCGGAAGTGCGGAAGTGTTCTGCACGATACTGCGTTGGTGTTTTCCCGGTCTTTTCCCGGAAAACTGATGTGAAATAACTTTGACTGGGAAACGCCAGGGTGGTAGAAATTACAGAGATCGCATAATCGGAATGGCAAAGCATATTCTGAGCGGTCTCTATTTTTTTGCTCTGAATATAGGAACTGACAGAAATTCCCATTTCTTTTGCGAACAGGTGACTTAAATAACCGGGAGATATGCCGGCATGAGCGGCGAGCGTCGGGACAGTGATACGATTATGTAAATGATCATAGATATATTCCAGACACTGGGCAACCGGACGGGAGCAGGCATGATTTCTATGCATTTTTTCCATACGAGTAGTGTAATCCAGACACATCTGTGGGTGCAGGGTGGAAATTTCTTTTTTTGATTTCATGAGATCCGCCTTATGAATATAGTAGTCGCTGAGATCATAAGCCTCTGTGACTTCCATGCCGCCTTCAATGCAGTATCTTGCCAGCATGGCAGCGGTGATGGCAAAGTGGTATTTCAGATTTTGCAGAGGAGAATCCGAGAGGATACCCAGGCCTTTCTTTTCCTGAAAAGATTCACGGCATAATTCTTTTACTTTTTCGGTATTTCCCTGCCTGACATAGCTGTAGAATTCCAGCTCAGGATCATAAGGGGCACGATAAGTCTCTAATTCTCTGCGGACATATTGTTGATAGAGAAGTTCCTGAGGAATGTTCATATGGACACCTTTCTGAAATTATGAAAATGCTTTTCAAAACCGCTTTGCGATTCTTTCTCTTGTGGAGTGAAGATAGTGGCACGCTGATGCTATAAATAATATAGCATAAAAACGACAAAAATAATATAGAAACGATATATGAAATTTGTTTCAAATTATATGATAGAGAAAAGAAGAACTGCAGGATTATAACTTTTCCGTTGCAAAGGATCAGGAGGACAAGAGCATGAAATTAGAGAGAGGTATTAATTTAGGTGGTTATTTATCTCAGTGTGTGCATAGCACAGAACATTACGATGCATTTATTCAGGAGGAAGACATTCGTAAGATTGCTTCCATGGGATTTGACCATGTACGTCTGGCAATTGATTATGAAGTACTGGAAGATGAATATGGCAGAACCAGAGAAGAGGGCTTTGCCTACGTGACCAGAGTGGTGGAATGGTGTAAACGGCAGGGATTGAATATTGTACTGGATCTGCATAAAGCGTATGGCTATGATTTTAATAATGCCGGGGATCAGAAAAAGAATATTCTGTTCACAAATAAAATGGTGCAGAAGCGTTTTGCAAATCTGTGGATCAAGATTGCAGAGCATTATGCGAACGAGACTCATGTTGCGTTTGAACTTCTGAATGAAGTGGTAGAGCAGGAAAATGCGGAAGCGTGGAATCTGCTCATTGCGGAAACGGTGGACGCTATTCGCCGAATAGCCAGAGACACCATTATTATATACGGCGGAATTCAATGGAACAGTGTGAAGACATTGAAGCTGTTAGAGAAGCCCAAGGATGAAAATATATTGTTCACGTTCCATTTCTATGAGCCGTTGCTGTTTACCCATCAGAAAGCACACTGGGTACCGACCATCAGCCAGACCGAAGATATCTATTATCCGGAAGCAATGGACTATTATCGTACAAAGTCGCTGCCCATCGGATATCAGGGAGAAGTAGTCTGCAAGGCACAGTCACAGACTATGGGAACCGAATTTATCACGGAAATGGTGATGGAAGCAGTTACTGCTGCGAAAAATGCCGGAGTGACTTTGTACTGTGGAGAATTCGGTGTTATTGATCAGGCTCCCGTAGAAGATACCCTGCGCTGGTTCACGGATGTGGATACCGTATTCCGGCAGTTTGGTATCGGCTGTGCTGTCTGGACTTATAAGGAGATGGATTTTGGACTTATGGGGGAGCATTATGCACCGATCCGCGAACAATTGCTGACGCTTTGGAACCGGAAGTAGAACTGAGTAAAAAGACCGAAATTCATATTTGATGAAATTCGGTCTTAAGTTTATTTAATGTCAGTTTCATTTTGTGTTATACTGTGTTATATGATTTGTTGGTCTCCGCTGCCGCTTCGGTCGGCACAGAGCAGATGTCCACCGGACATCTTGTGTCCTTGCTTTTCCCTTACCAGAGTCCGTAAACACTGGTGGGATGATATAACACAAGGGAACATATAAGGAAAAACTCACCTGTCACAAACGTAGTGTTTTCAATAGTTTGTGAGAAATTTGATAACAAAATATAACAATTATTAAATTCCTTAATAAAACAGGTGAAATTTGGTGGTGTAGGTATGCCTTAATGTGTGGAAGTGAAAGGGAAGCTGATCAGCAGCATACACAAAGGAATTACCATAGCAGAGATAAAGGGGCGAGATAAGTCGCCCTTTTTTCGTCGGATAATTCATTTCTTTACGTTTCTATACTCTGTAGGAGTTAAGGAATACATTCTTTTAAATGTTTTACAGAAATAATCTGTATTACTGAATCCAGTTTCTATTGAAATGGCACTTACTTTTTTTTCTGTATTGGTAAGAAGTAATGCTGCCTTCCTTAACCTGTAGCATATCAGATAGTTGACAGGAGATGTATTCAGTACATTACGAAACAAATTCAAGGCAGTACTGATACTCACTTCCCCAACTTTGGCAATATCCAAAAGAGAAATGCTTTCAGGGTAATTCGAATGTATAAACTGCATCATCATTTGTAACCGTGCAAGTGAGGAAGAATTCACATTTTGAGTTTCTGGGTAACAAATAACATTTGAAGTTATGAGTGCCCATATCTTTTGTAATTGAACAGATATTTGTAGTTCATTTATTTCACCTCTGCTAAACTGTATAAGCTTTTGCATTTCAGACAAAATTTCTTTCTGCCATTCCTGTGAAGAAGAAAAAATGTAATAACCCAAAGATGAGTTCAGAAAGGGTAACACAAATTTCTGATAGATTAAACTTTCTTTCGGAGCAATCAGAGACGGAAGAAAGAGAAAATTTGGAATTACAGCGTCATTTTCGGAATGCATTTTATGAACAACTTTGGAATTAATAAATATTCCCTGTCCCTCGGACATGTCAAAATTATCTTCTCCTACATTAAAGTGAACTATACCGGATTCGATATATACAAATTCAAATTCGGTATGCCAATGCCAGTCAATACAGTTAAAATCATAATCGGTTATGTTATCATCATAGAGTTTGTATGGAAAAAGATGAGTCCCATGTAAAGCAGTTTCCATCAGTGTATCATCGGTTTTTATACTTACAAGCTTTTTCTTCTCTTTCTGCGACATGGCAGTCCCCTCCTGAACAATCTGTTTTACGATATTATACAGCATAATTGCGATATTATATAGTGAAAAATAAACAAAATTGCTATATAGTTCTATTTAGCCGTAAGGAGAAGATAAATGTTTGCACAGGTTGAATTTGGTTTATGTGATGAAAAAGAATGTATTTCTATCATTTTAGATAATGAGGAACAGGTAAATGAATTTATGTTAATGCTTATTGAAAAGTCATTTATAGTGAATTGTGAACCAAGATACGTAGGCACGTTCTATGAGGGAAGTGTTTGGTGTGGAGATGAGCATTATCTAAGAATAACAACAAAGAGAGTTTAGGAAAAATGATGAAGAATTATAAAAAGACAAAATTGGCGTGTTATTTGGGATTTATTACGCAGGCAGTTGCTGCGAATTTTGCACCTTTACTATTTCTGAAATTTCATACAGATTACAATATTTCACTTGGAAACATTGCTATGATATCAACATCCTTTTTCTTTACACAGCTTTTGGTAGATTTGTTTTGTGCCAAGTACGTGGACAAAATTGGATATAGAGTATGTATTGTTGCTTCTGAAGTATGTTCGGCTGCAGGCCTTGTAGGTTTGGCATTTTTACCGGAAATAATTCCATCTCCGTTTATTGGTATTATTATAAGTGTCATTTTGTATGCGATTGGAAGTGGCTTAATCGAGGTTTTAGGAAGTCCTATTGTGGAAGCATGTCCGTTTGAGAACAAGGAGGCTACTATGAGCCTTCTGCATTCCTTTTACTGTTGGGGAGCAGTTGGAACTATACTTGTTTCGACCGTTTTCTTTCTGCTATTTGGAATTGGCAGCTGGAAATGGCTTGCTGTTATTTTTGCATTAATTCCTGCTATCAATATTATTAATTTTGCAACTTGTCCGATTGAATCATTAGTAGAGGAAGGACAGGGAATGGGAATCAGAAAATTATTTTCAAATCCCATGTTCCTGATTGCCATTGTGATGATGGTCTGTTCCGGGGCATCGGAGCTTGCAATGGCACAATGGGCATCTGCGTACGCAGAATCAGCCCTAGGCTTTTCAAAGGCAGTGGGAGATATTGCCGGACCTTGTATGTTTGCTGTGACGATGGGAATTTCACGAGTGTTGTTTGGAAAAGCCGGTGATAAAATGAAACTAAACAGATTTATGATTGGTTCCGGTATCTTATGTTTTGTATGTTATTTATTAGCGTCATTTTCAGAAAATCCGATCATTGGACTTGCTGGATGTATTGTATGTGGGTTTTCTGTAGGAATCATGTGGCCCGGTACAATCAGCATCTCTTCCAAGGAATTTCCAACAGGAGGAACTGCAATGTTTGCACTTTTAGCAATGGCAGGTGATCTTGGAGGAAGCATAGGTCCAGCCATTGTAGGAAGGGTTGCGGACATGTTTGGAGGTAGTATTCATGTGGGCATGCGCATTGGACTCCTGTTTCCGATTACGTTGTGTTTTATGCTATTTTTATTCAATATAATGAACCACAATGCGAATAAGCAGAAATAGCTGTTATGTTCATGTGACAGTTAAATGTTGCCAGATGAAAGAACACTATGGGGAGAAAAATGCTCCTTAAAGAAACCAACGAATCTTCCGCATCTATCCACATCTGCATAGTACCGTCAAGATAAAGTCGAGCATACTTCACAGGATTGTCTATTGCCAAAGCATTCAAGGCACACTCTGAATTAGGTATTGTCTTTAATCCTTCCTCTGCCTTTGCACAATCAATCCTCTTTTCTGTAAAATTCAAAAAGCATTTCAAGCAGTTCACACAGTCCGTTCATATTATGCTATAATGTGTTATGCGATTTTGCTTCCCTTATTTTTTCCCTTACGAGGGTTCGTAAAGCCTTGTGAAACGATATAACACAAGGGAATACCTAAGGGAAAGCTCACCTACAGAAAAGTTAGTGTTTATAAGGGTTAGCGGGGAGTTTATTAATAAAATATAACAGCTAATGAAACCCTTAAATTAAGTGATTATACAATCGGGATTGCCCGAGTTCTTTGAGTGAGATACACTTCTTGGGCGAAGGGAAGGAAGAAGGAAAAGTACTTTAGAGGTATTATGGAATGAGTAATAAATTGGTTAAGCATCAAGAATCAAAAGAACTATTAAGTGGAAAGCAAAAGGAAATTTTGTTTTGGATTTGTTTCATTATTTTAAGTATATCTTTCATTACAGTCTTGATAAATATACTTTTGACATCTAAAGCATTTAATACACAAATGGAAGAGATGGTACTGGGAGAAGATTATTATATGGAGGATATTGTGATTACAGGTAAAAGGGCTGAAGATGCTTCGGCTGATACAATATCTCAGAATTATTTCTTCTACTACAACAATGGAAAAGTGAATGATTATCACAAGCGAATGCAAGTACCGGAATTTGTATATTCGGAATATGATGTAGGAGATTCCATAGCTGCATATACCACAGACCATGTTAGTTATTCTTATTACAAGTATGGGATTCTTCCGGATACAGAGTATACAAACAATGAATTAATGAAAGTGGCTGGAGTATTGCTTGGAATTGGAATATTTTTATTGGCTTTGTTTGGGGTATTAAGTAAGAAAAGAAGAACTGCAGGATTATAAATTTTCCGTTGCAAAGAAGGCTGGGGAAGACAAAGGATGGAATCAAATAAAAAGAATAAAACGGGATTTGCCGAATAAAGGAGTAAAATAGAAATGAAGATTCGCAAGGCAGAGAAAAAGGACATTCCAAGAATTCTTGCGCTGCTGGGACAGGTATTACAGATACATGCAGAGCTCCGTCCGGATATTTTTATACCGGGTACTACGAAATACACCACCTGCGAGCTGGCAGAGCTATTAGAACAGGAGGATCACCCTATCTATGTTGCCGTAGACGAGGACGATCTGTGCATGGGATATGCATTCTGCCAACTCAGGGAGCAACCCTTTTCCACTAATATGGTGCCCTTCAAATCATTGTTTATCGATGACCTTTGCGTTGACAAGCAGACACGGGGGCAGCATATCGGGGAAAGCCTGTTTGAATATGTGAAACAGCAGGCAAAAGAACTGGGCTGCTATGAAGTAACCCTGAATGTCTGGGCAGGCAACACTTCGGCAGAGCACTTTTATGAAAAGATGGGAATGAAGACAAAAGAACGGCAGATGGAATATATCCTGTGAGCCGGACGGAGGTGGCAAGTATGATTAAAATTGCATTTTTTGATGTCGATGGGACACTTCTGAAGATGGGGCATAAAGAGTTAAGTGAGCGGACACTGCATGCGTTAACTTCTCTTCGTCAGAATGGGGTAAAGCTGTGTATGGCGACCGGAAGAGGATATCTGTCGGCGCCGCGTTTTCCGGGAATTGATTTCGATGCTCTTCTGACCTTTAACGGTTCTTATGTAACAGTAGGAGACGAGATTATTTTTAAGTGCCCGCTTGATCGGGTGGACAAGCTTCAGCTTCTTCAGAATCTGAAAGACATGCATAGGGCGGTAGCAATAAGTAACGAACATTTTATCATCACCAACGGTACAGATCCGGATCTGGAGCAGTATTTCAGATTCGGTAATGAGATGCTGAAAATAGATAAACAATTCGATGAACGGGTTCATGAGGATATCTATCAGATGATGTGTGCCTGCCGGGAAGAAGAGTATGAGAGGATTCTCTATGGTACGCACCATACACAGATTACAGCGTGGTGGGATAGAGCGGCTGATATCATTCCTCTGGAATGTGGGAAGGGAAACGCTGTGCGCGCGGTACTTCAGCATTTTGGCTTTACAAAGGAGGAAGCCATCGCTTTTGGAGATGGCTTCAATGATATCGAGATGCTGGAAGCAGTCGGCACCGGTGTGGCCATGGGGAATGCGAAGGATGAGATCAAAGCCCACGCCACCTGCACGTGCAAATCGGTGGAAGAAGACGGAGTCTACGATTTTTGCTTAGAACATGGGCTGATTACAATATAAGCATTGCTGCCCGCATTTCTTTCACCTTTCCGGCATCCACTGCTTCATATGCATTCTTTCGGTTTCTATCATAAGAGAAGTCCACGTCCTGCAGGGAGGCGGTCGCATCCGGCTGCCAGCTTCTGCAGGATGTATGAACCTGCTCTATGCTCGTATATTCCATCAGAGCTTTTACGTTTTTTGCATTCACGCCGCTTCCCGCTAAAAAGGTGATATCCTTACCATACCGGCTTTGCAGCTTTTGCAATTGCGTTCTGCCCGACCATACATCGGGTGCACCACCACTGGTGAGGATCCGGTCCGCACCAAGTAAGATCAATGCTTCCACCGCACGTTCCTGTTGTGCAACACAATCAAACGCCCGGTGAAATACAGCTTCTTTTCCGGCACTATGGATAAGGTCGATCATTTCCTGCGTCCGGTTCCTATGGATGGCATGGTCCTCTGTCAAAAAGCCGAAAGCAATACCGTCAGCTCCGTGCTCTAAAAGTATGCGGGCATCTAAGAGCATGGTCTCGTATTCATCCTGTGAATAGCAGAAGCCGCCTCCTCTTGGGCGGACCATTGTTACAATAGGGATGCTGCACTGCTCTTTTGCACAGATCAGATTGGCCGTAGAAGGTGTGAGACCACCCAGATACAGTGCACTGTTAAGCTCCACCCGGTCAGCACCATTTTGCCAGGCGGTTTTTACATCTTCGAAGCTGCCGCAGCAGATTTCCAATAATCCTTTCAAAATAATCCCTCCTCAATTTATATCTTCGTGGTCCACTGGGAGAGATCCCATACCTGGGTAGCCAGTCCGTCATAGAACTCCGGTTCGTGGCAGACCATGAGAATGCTGCCCTTGTATTCCTGCAGGGCACGTTTCAGCTCGTCCTTGGCATCGACATCCAGGTGGTTCGTCGGCTCATCTAACAGCAATACATTCGTGGCGCGGTTCATCAGCTTGCAGAGACGTACCTTTGCCTGTTCGCCACCGCTCAATACCTTCACGCGGCTCTCGATATGCTTGGTGGTGAGTCCACATCTTGCCAGAGCGGAACGGACTTCATACTGGGTGAAGGAGGGGAACTCCTGCCAGATCTCTTCGATGCAGCTGTTGTCTCCGGAGCCGGACATTTCCTGCTCGAAGTATCCGATCTCCAGATAATCGCCCTGCTCCACTTCGCCGGACAACGGCGGGATCAGACCCAGAATACTTTTTAACAGAGTGGTCTTACCGATACCGTTGGCACCGATCAGCGCCACCTTCTCGCCACGCTCCATAGACAGGTTCAGAGGCTTGGACAGCGGCTCGTCGTAACCGATGACGAGATCTCTGGTCTCGAAAATGATGCGTCCGGTAGTACGTCCTTCCTTAAAAGAGAATTCCGGCTTCGGCTTCTCCGCAGCAAGCTCGATGACATCCATTTTGTCCAGCTTCTTCTGCCGGGACATCGCCATATTACGGGTGGAGACTCTTGCTTTATTTCTCGCCACGAAGTCCTTCAGATCGGCGATCTCCTTCTGCTGGCGGTTATAAGCAGCCTCCAGCTGGGACTTTTTCATGGCATAGACTTCCTGGAACTTGTCGTAATCGCCCACGTAACGGGTCAGCTCCTGGTTGTCCATATGATAGATGAGGTTGATGACACTGTTCAGGAAGGGAATGTCATGGCTGATCAGAATGAAAGCATTCTCGTATTCGTTCAGATAGCGCTTGAGCCATTCGATATGCTCCGCATCCAGATAGTTGGTAGGCTCGTCCAAGAGCAGGATATCCGGCTTCTCCAACAGGAGTTTTCCCAGCAGTACCTTGGTACGCTGGCCGCCGGACAGTTCGGTGACATCACGATCGAGACCGATCTCCATCAATCCTAAGGCTCTTGCCACTTCTTCCACCTTGGCATCGATCATATAAAAATCATGCATGGTTAAGAGATCCTGGATCGTCCCCAGATCTTCCATATACTGTTCCAGCTCTTCGGGAGTGGCATCTCCCATTTTGTCGCAGATCTCGTTCATCTGTGCTTCCATATCATATAAAAAGTCAAAGGCGGAAGCCAGCACCTGGCGGATGGTCATGCCGGGAGTCAGCACGGTATGCTGGTCCAGATAGCCGACACGGACATTTTTCGCCCATTCCACTTTTCCCTCATCCGGCATGAGCTTGCCGGTGATAATATTCATAAAAGTAGATTTGCCCTCGCCGTTGGCACCGATGAGACCGATATGCTCGCCCTTTAGCAGCCGAAACGATACATCGTTAAAAATAGCACGGTCGCCGAAGCCGTGGGTCAGGTGTTCTACGTTTAATATACTCATAATTCCTCACATTCTGCTGCGTATGCAGCGGACTCATTTCCGTATTCTCCTGCAAGTATAGCCTACGACCCGCAGCTTTGTAAAGAAAGAAAGCAAAAATTGATTTTTTTGAAACTTTTCATCAGCAGCTGTCGTCTGATAGTATAGGAAGCCCCGTCTGAGGGACACTACAACAATAAATATGGGCATGCCCCATAGAAATGAGGAGAGACTATATGAAGAAGAAATTAGCATGTATGTTACTTATGGGTACTTTGGCACTGGCTATGGCTGCCTGCGGAAACGGGCAGGACAAGAATACCGGTGCTACTACAGAGACCGGTGTGGAAAGTACAGAAGGCACCGCGGAATCCACCGGGACGAGTGTAGAGAGCACTGAGACGGAAAATGCCGGCACACAGCAGGAAAGTGGAGATGTGGCATCGGCATTACAGAGCGCCAAAAAGGCAGTGACAGATGCGCTGGGTGATGATTACTGGCCGGATTCCGAAATTCCGGAGGAAATGCTGAATGAGACTTACGGTGTCAGTGCGGATCTGTATGATGCTTATCTGGGCGAATGTCCCATGATCAGTGTCAATGTAGATACTTTATTGATTATTCACGCAAAAGATGGTAAGGTAGAGGATGTAGAAAATGCATTGAACGCCTATCGTGACAGTCTGGTGAATGACACGATGCAGTATCCCATGAATCTTGGCAAGATACAGGCATCCCGGGTGGAACGGATAGGTGATTATGTATGCTTTGTACAGTTGGGCGCGGACACTTCCTCTGTGGAAGAGCAGGGGGATGAGGCCGTGATCACTTACTGTCAGGAGCAGAATGAACTTGCCCTGGAGGCTATCAGACAGACTCTGGAGTAAATGCGGAGTAGAGTGAATGGTATTCAGCAGTGTGTTGTTTCTTTTTCGGTTTTTACCGATTTTTATGATCTGCTATTTCCTGGTTCCCCGGAACATGAAGAATCTGGTTCTGTTTCTGGGGAGCCTGGTCTTTTATGCCTGGGGAGAGCCGGTCTATATTTTTCTGATGCTTTTTTCCACGATTTCGGACTTCGTATGGGGAAGGCTGATAGAGGACTATAGAGGGGAGGACCGCTCCAGGATCTTTTTGTTATGTTCTGTTGTTATCAACCTGTTTATCCTGGGATTTTTTAAATATGCCGATTTCCTGCTGCAGACGGTGAATACAGTGTTCGGAACATCGATTCCGTTGCTGGGTCTTCCGTTACCCATCGGTATCTCTTTTTACACCTTCCAGACGATGTCTTACGTGATCGATGTATACAGAGGAGATGCCAAAGCGCAGCGCAATATTTTACAGTTCGGTGTCTACGTGACCATGTTTCCACAGTTGATCGCGGGACCGATCCTAAAGTATCATCAGATCGAAAAATATCTTCAGGAAAGGCGTTCCGATCTGGATGCCATCAGCTACGGAGCGAAACGCTTTGTGACGGGACTTGCGAAAAAAGTTCTTCTGGCCAACAATCTCGGACTTTTGTGGACACAGATATCTTCCCTGAAAAATGATCAGATGAGTGTGCTGATGGCGTGGATAGGAATTGCGGCATACGCTTTTCAGATCTATTTTGATTTTTCCGGATATTCGGATATGGCGATCGGACTGGGAGCAATTTTGGGATTTCATTTCCCGGAGAATTTTAATTATCCTTATATTGCCACCTCTGTTACGGATTTCTGGCACAGATGGCATATTTCCCTCAGCACCTGGTTCAAGGAATATGTATATATTCCCCTGGGCGGTAACCGTAAGGGGCTGCCCAGACAGATCCTCAATATCCTGATCGTATGGACGCTGACGGGAATCTGGCATGGCGCAGGGTGGAATTTCCTGCTGTGGGGACTTTGGTTTGCCCTGTTTTTAATTCTGGAAAAACTGTTTTTGGGAGAACTCCTGAAAAATGCCCCGGTGGTGTTTGGCAGAGCCTATACGCTGACAGTGGTATTGATCAGCTGGGTATTTTTCGCACTGGAGAAGCCGGGAGAGATTCTGGCATATCTGCAGGCGATGTTTGGATTAAATGGTGTTGGACTTATGAACACACAGGCAATGTTTTTGGGAAATGAGTATCTGGTGCTTCTGATCATTGCACTGGTGGCATGTCTGCCCGTCGGCAGTCTGCTGATACACAGACTCAAAAGCAGCAAGACAGGGCCAGCCATGGCATTATACCGCGTAGGTGAAAAAGTCATTCCCGCGGCATTGCTGATTTTGTCTGTAGCATATATTGTGGATGCATCTTATAACCCGTTTTTGTATTTCCGATTCTGACAGGGAAGGAGGAACCGTGTGTGGATGATAAGAGAAATGCTCTGCTGACTGTCGGACTGCTATGTGCGGTTCTTTTCGTTCTGGGAATCGCCGATCTGTGTAACAGTGACAGAGTTTATTCTGAGACAGAGAACAGGGTGCTGGCTTCCAGACCGACGTTTTCCTGGGAGAGCCTGCTGTCGGGAGAGTATGGCGACGATTACGAAGAATATATGTCTGACCAGTTTGTAGGACGGGATAAATGGGTGGGAATAAAGACCCGCGCGGATATTCTGTTTCAGAAAAAGGAGATCAATGGAGTCTATCTGGGGGCAGACCGTTATCTGATCGGGGTAAATGATCCGAAAAAATACACGGAACAGATGGAAGATTCCCGGATTGCGTCCCTGAAAAAGCTGGTAAACCGGTGGGATGCAAAAGTCATGCTGGTACCTACCGCAGATAACATTCTGACAGATAAGCTGCCCGCTTTTGCACCGCATTATGATGAGATGAGACTGCTTGCGAAGGTGAAGGAGTCTGTCGATGAGGAGCACTATATCGATGTGTACTCCGCATTGCAGGAGCATGCGGGGGAACCGATCTATTACCGCACGGATCATCACTGGACCAGCCTCGGAGCCTATTACGGATTCCTGGCATGGGCAGACAACATGGGAAAATTCCCCTATCCGTATAATACGGCAGGCATGAAGACCGTGTCGGAGGATTTTCAGGGGACACTGCAGTCCCGGATCAATGTGGCCTGGACGAAGGACAGGATACAGTATTTTCCCGAGACGGAGAAAAAGTCGGTATCGGTCACCTATGATTTCGCAGACACGGCGGACTCTCTGTATGCGCCGGAATATCTGGAGACCAAGAATCAGTACGGATTTTTCCTGAATGATAATCATGCCTTTATAGAGATTCATACCGGCTATAACCCTGGCAAGACGCTTTTTGTGATCAAGGATTCCTATGCGAACAGCATGATCCCGCTGCTCGCGGCGCACTATGAGACGATCTATGTGGTGGATCTTCGGTATTTTAACGGGAAACTGTTCCAGCTCATGGAGCAGTACGAGCCCGAGCAGGGCATGGATGTGCTGGTACTGTATGATTGCATTCATTTTTTAGAGGATTTTAAATTCTATTAAGGATTTACATTGATGCCAGGGTCAAAAGGTCTAAACCCACATGAGCTTGCTCATAAGTGGGTGAAAGACCTTAGGACCCGCCCCGATATGAGCATAAAAGTGGGATGATAATCCCACGATATGCGAATAGAGGGTAGGATTGTGAGAGTGCGTAGCACGGAACAATCCGTAAGCATCAAAATCGGGGGCTTTTGACCCCGACATCTTTACATGATAACATAAGTAATTAAGGAGGTTTACCATGGCTTATTTGGGAATTCCCCAGAATACCATCGCGGTACTTCAGAAATACCATTTTAATTTTCAGAAAAAATTCGGACAGAATTTTCTGATAGATACGACGGTCTTAGACCGGATCATATCTTCCGCGGAGATCACGAAGGAGGATTGTGTGCTGGAGATCGGTCCGGGCATCGGCACTATGACACAGTATCTGGCAGAGCGTGCCGGAAGTGTAGTGGCGGTGGAGATCGACAAGGCGTTACTTCCGATCCTGGAGGAGACTCTGCAGGATTACGATAATGTAACAGTGATCAATGATGATATTCTGAAAGTGGATATTAACAGACTGGTGGAGGAGAAAAACGGCGGACGCCCCATTAAAGTGGTGGCAAATCTTCCTTATTACATCACGACACCGATCATCATGGGATTGTTCGAGAGCCGTGTACCGTTAAAAAGTATTACCATTATGGTACAGAAGGAAGTGGCGGATCGTATGCAGGTAGGACCCGGCACGAAGGATTACGGTGCATTATCCCTGGCAGTGCAGTATTATGCGAAGCCGGAGATCGTGGCTAACGTTCCTCCGAACTGTTTTATTCCGAGACCTAATGTCGGCAGTGCGGTGATCCGGCTGACCCGTTATGAAGAGCCGCCTGTGAAGGTAAAGGACGAGAAGAAGATGTTCTCCCTGATCCGTGCTTCTTTTAACCAGCGCCGGAAGACTCTGGTGAACGGTCTCGGCAATGCGGGACTTCCCGGAATTACAAAAGAATCAGCGTCAGCAGCTCTCGAACAGATGGGATTGTCACCTACCGTTCGCGGAGAGGCACTGACGCTGGAACAATTTGCACAGCTGAGTGATCTTATTTAGACTGTTAAGATGCTAATTCTTCTTTTTCTCTGCCGCAGCGTTGATCAGTTCCATGATGGTCTTAACGGCATCCATCTGATGGCTTTTGCTCATGGCGTCTACATAATTCTGGCGGTTAAAGTACAGTTCATGTACTTTAGCTACCAGAAGATTCGTCGTAATATCATCCTCATTCAGGACAATGGAATACCCCTGGGCTTCGAAGGAAGCGGCGTTCAATAACTGGTCTCCGCGGCTGCTGGCAGCAGGCAGGGGGATCAGGATATTGGGTTTTTTCAGTGCCAGCAGTTCACAGATGGCGTTGGCTCCTGCACGGGAGATCACCACATCCGCCATGGCAAAGATGTCTTTTAATTCCGCTTTGATATATTCAAACTGTTTATACCCGGGGGTATTTAATAACAGATTGTCGATCTTGTCTTTGCCGCAGAGGTGTACAACCTGGAAATCCTCCAACAGCTTCGGCAGGGCATCACGGACTGCCTTATTGACATTGGCAGCACCCAGGCTTCCGCCGATGACCATGATCACAGGCTTATTCGCAGTAAATCCGCACATGTTAAGTCCCGCAAGCTTACTGCCCTGGGCCAGCTCCGCACGGATGGGAGAACCGGTGAGGACGGCTTTGTCTGCGGGGATGTTCTTCATAGTCTCCGGGAAATTGCAGCATACCTTTTCCGCAACGGGAATGCACAGCTTATTGGCCAGCCCCGGAGTCATATCCGATTCGTGAATGATACAGGGAATATGTAAGGAAGCTGCGGCGCGGACCACGGGGACGCTTACGAAGCCTCCCTTGGAAAATACTACATCCGGCTGATAATTTTTCAGATAATTGCGTGCCTCCACGAATCCCTTCATGACACGGAAAGGATCCGAGAAGTTCTTGGGATCCAGATATCTGCGGAATTTTCCGGTAGAGATTCCGGTATACGGAATGTTAAAGTCCGCGATGAGCTTTTTCTCAATACCTTCATAGGAGCCTACGTAGGCAATCTCATAGCCGGCTGCCTGCAGCGCCGGTAACAATGCAATATTCGGTGTAACGTGTCCGGCAGTTCCGCCGCCGGTCAGTACTATTTTTTTCATAAAATCTCAATGCCTTTCGGTAACCTGTTTATTATTTTGCGATCATTTCCTCCAGGGCGTGAGCCAGCTGGTCAGGACAGGAGGTAGGTTTGAAGCCGCAGCGGATTCCTTTCAGACGGTTGATGGCCTCTTCGGGCTTCATACCTTTTACCAGAGCACTGATGCCCTGCAGGTTGCCGTTGCAGCCGCCGGTAAATTTAACGGAATCGATGACACCGTCCTTTAATTCTACGTCGATCATAGTAGAGCAAGTACCCTTTGTCTTGTATATCATAAGTAAATCAACCTCTTTTCTAACAGAATCACTAAAAATTGATTATAGCAGATTTTTATGGTTTATACAATAATGTCAGAATGCTTTTCTTGTTATAAAAAATGTAGAAAGCTCATAATTTTTGTCTGACGCAGTAGAAGAATGACGATGAAAAACCGTACAAAACAGGACATATATACGTTATACTTGAGGAAACGACGGAAAGGAGTTTTGAGGATGTTTACGATATTTAAAGAAGAAAAAGTGATCACGGCGGGGATCCTGGTATTTTTGTGTCTCAGCGTTCTGGTGCGTCTGATGCTGGCGTGGATGTATCATACAATGATCCGTGAGACGGACAATATGGCGACCACCGGGAACCGGCTTTTGAAACAGTGTAAGGTCAAATTCGCGAATTGTTACCAGTTAAACGGAGGCGTGTCCAATATTCCGGTGTTTGTGGACAAATTCTTAAACCGCTTGTCCTTCGGACATTTATCCTTTGATGCATGGTATCATCTGTCCGGGCAGTTCATGCTGTTCTCGGTGGTATTTGCGGGAGCGGGGATCTGTAAGGGGATTCTGGACGGAAGAATGCTTGGAGAGATCCTGCCATATTATATTGCGAGTTTTCTGGGGATGTATCTCTATTTTTCTCTGTCGGCGATGATAGATATCAAGGGGAAGCGGCGGGTACTGAAGACGAATCTGATCGATTATCTGGAAAATCACCTGTCCGGCAGGATCCCGGTGACGGAGCAGGACTACGAGAGACTGTACGGGGCGTCGAAGCTCCCCGGCAGGCGGACGGTGGAATTGATGCCGATCCGGGGCAGGGCTGCACAGCCGCAGGAGATGGTTCGGGAGACCGGAAGAGAGGTGTTTTCCGCGGAACATGAAATGCCCGGGAAAATGGAAGACAGAGGCATGGCTCAGCAGGATGAATCTTCAAGGGTCACGGAGGAAGAATTACAGGCACTTTTGCAGGAATTGCTTACTGTATAATAAATGGAAACGATTTCGATATACATCTTGAAAATGGAATGTAACTTTGTTAAAATAAAAACTATCTGAGGCATATTTGCAAAAAGGAAGCTTCACAAGAAGTTATGCAAATATGGATCAGAATAGTTTTGTTAAGTATGTGATATATCTGTAAGATATAAGGAGGAGCATTATGAGCAGACAAGTTACATTTGATTATTCCAAGGCCGGCTCTTTTATCTCTGAGGAAGAGATCGGTTACATGAAGAAGCTTACCCTGGATGCGAAGGAGACCCTGGTATCCAAGACCGGTGCAGGCAATGATTTCCTGGGATGGATCGACCTTCCCGTAGATTACGATAAGGAAGAGTTCGCCCGCATCAAGGCAGCAGCGAAGAAAATCCAGAGCGATTCCGACGTTCTGCTGGTTATCGGTATCGGTGGTTCTTATCTGGGAGCCAGAGCGGCTATCGAGTTCTTAAGCCACAGCTTCTACAATGTGCTGGATAAGAGTGTACGTAAGACTCCGGAGATCTACTTCTGTGGTAACTCCATCAGCTCCACCTATCTGAAGCACCTGATGGATGTCGTAGGCGACAGAGATTTCTCCATCAACATGATCTCCAAGTCCGGTACCACCACAGAGCCCGCTATTGCTTTCCGTGTATTCAAGGAGAAGCTGGAAGCTAAATACGGCAAGAAGGGTGCGGCAGAGAGAATCTATGCTACCACCGATAAGGCGAAGGGAAGCTTAAAGCATCTGTCCGATGAGGAAGGCTACGAGACTTTCGTAGTACCCGATGATGTCGGAGGACGTTTCTCCGTACTGACCGCAGTAGGTCTGTTACCTATCGCTGTCAGCGGTGCTGATATCGACAAGCTGATGGAAGGTGCAGCAAGCGGAAGAAAGCGTGCACTGGAAAATGATTTTGAAAATAACGATGCATTGCAGTATGCAGCACTTCGTAACATCTTACTGCGCAAGGGCAAGAGTGTTGAGATCCTGGCGAACTACGAGCCCGCTGTTCATTATGTAAGTGAGTGGTGGAAGCAGCTGTTCGGAGAGAGCGAAGGTAAGGACAACAAGGGTCTGTTCCCTGCAAGCGTGGATCTGACCACCGATCTGCATTCCATGGGTCAGTTCATTCAGGACGGTTCCCGTGTAATGTTCGAGACCGTGATCAACATCGACACTCCGAGAGAGGAGCTTACTATCGGCGAGGAGCCTGTAGATCTGGATGGTCTGAACTATCTGGCAGGCAAGACCGTTGATTTTGTTAATAAGAGTGCTATGAACGGAACCATTCTGGCACATACCGATGGTCAGGTTCCCAACTTCATGGTAACCGTTCCCGAGGTAAATGAGTTCTATCTTGGCGAGTTGTTCTACTTCTTCGAGTTCGCATGTGGTGTCAGCGGATACCTGCTGGGTGTAAATCCTTTCAACCAGCCCGGTGTAGAGAGCTACAAGAAGAACATGTTCGCTCTGCTTGGCAAGCCCGGTTATGAGGCACAGAGAGAAGAACTGCTGAAGAGACTGTAATTGTTACAAGCAATCATATATCTGCAAAGTATAAAAGACAGCGTAATGAATTGATTTCATTACGCTGTTGTTGTATTATAAGCTTATATTTTATGGAATAATGAGCGCAAGAGAGCCAGAAAGCTGCTGGCAGATTTCTGGCGAACGGCGAATTTGATCACGATAGCTGCAAAGCAGCGTAGAGCATCGAAGATGCGAATCGTGATATAATGAGTGTAAGAGAATCAAGATGCTTGTATTATTGATGAACATGATACGAAGATGTTTATGTGACATAGAATGATGAGTAAAATACTACAAAAGAACAGGAGAGAACGGTAAAAATGAAGATTGTATTGCTGGAGAGAAACAGTGCGGGTACGGATGTGCCGGTAGATTGTTTTCAGGAACTGGGAGAAGTAACATCCTATCCCAATACGGTTACGGTAGAAGAAGTGGCAGAGCGTGTAGGAGATGCGGATGTTATCGTCTGCAACAAGGCTCCGATGAGAGAAGAATCCCTGAAAAATTGTCCGAACGTGAAGTTGATCTGTGAACTCGCTACCGGATATGACAACTGCGACCTGGAATATTGCAAATCCAGAGGCATTAAGGTCGCAAACGTGGTGGATTATTCCACGGCTATGGTAGCACAGCATACTTTTACCCTGGCGCTGACACTGAGCCAGAAGCTCCCCTATTATGATGAATATGTAAAATCCGGCGCTTACAGTGCGCAGGATCGTTTTTCTAATTTTGACAGACCTTTTTATGAATTGGAAGGCAAGACCTGGGGCATCGTAGGAATGGGAAATATCGGTAAGAGAGCAGCGGCAATCGCAACGGCGTTCGGCTGTAAGGTGATCTTTTATTCCATCACCGGTAAGAGCACCTGCACGGATTATCCCCAGGTGGACAAGGATACTTTATTAAGAGAGAGTGATTTTCTGTCCCTGCATTGTCCGTTAAGTGATCTGTCCCGCAACTTCATCGACAAGGAAGCTTTCCGTAAGATGAAAAAAACGGCGGTCCTCATTAATGTGGCGAGAGGTCCGGTAGTGAACAATTCCGATCTCTATGAGGCACTGGTGGCAGGAGAGATCCAGGCAGCGGGTCTGGATGTATTGGAGAAGGAGCCCCTGGAGTTGTCCAATCCGTTAAGTACACTAAAGGACAGCAACAAGCTGATCATTACCCCTCATCTGGCATGGGCAAGCGTGGAAGCGAGAACCCGCTGCGTGCAGGGTGTCTATGAGAACATCAAGGCATTTATGCGCGGGGAAAACAGGAATGTAGTGAATCTGTAAAATACTTGCATTCATAGAGATATTTGTGTATATTTGTAATTACGGCTTTCAACAATGAAAAATGAGATTAATGTAGGACATTATCGCGTAAGCGTGGATACTACAGGAAATGAGGATAAAATGATAGAAAAGATAAAAGCACTGTGGATCAAATATGAAGAGATCATCGCATATCTGATCGTAGGTGGACTAACCACGGTCGTATCCTGGGCAGCAAAGTTCTTAGCAAACTTCCTGTTATTTGACAATACGATGTATCCCACACCGTTCCAGAATGTTGTATTGAGTATTATTAACTGGACCGCCGGTGTTATTTTTGCATATTTCACGAACCGTAAGTTCGTATTCAAGAGCAACGCACCGATGCTTTCGGAGGCTCCGAAATTCGTCCTTTCCAGAGTATCCACCCTGATCCTGGATATGGTAGTGATGCAGGTGCTGACCGCAGTTGGTGTAAACCTGCTGGTTGCAACCGTGATCTCTGCGGTTCTGGTCATCATTGGAAATTATGTGTTCAGTAAGCTGTTCGTATTCAACAAGAAAAAAGACGGCGAAGCGGAAGAGGCAAAATAGGTATATTACTTGCAAGAGTATTATAAAAGCAGTCCGGAACCGGCAGAAGATAGAAAATCTGTCGGTCTCCGGACTGCTTTTTATGTGCAATTTATATTTGGAGTTATGCCAGATAAGCCTTCAATAATTCCAGTGTTGCGGCAACGGCATCTTTATGTGACCGTTCATAACCGTGAGATGCGTAGACACCGGGACCAATGAGTCCGTGTCTGGCGTCGATGCCGGCGCTTAAAGCCGCATCGGCATCGGAACCGTAATAAGGATATACATCCGCTGCATAGTCGATATGATTGTCCTTCGCTGCCTGGATCAGGGCTTTGACAACATCATAATGATACGGTCCGTGGCCGTCCTTCACGCAGATGGATACCTGACGGTCTGTGCATTCCAGGCCTTCACCGACACAACCCATATCTACGGACAACAATTCCTCCACATCTTCCGGTGCGGAAGCACAGGCACCGTGGCCGACCTCCTCGAAGACGGTGATATGCTGGTAGACTTTGCGGGACAGCTTCAGATCCTCGTCCTTTACATATTTAGCAAATCCCAGCAAAATAGCGGTGCTGAGCTTGTCATCCAGGAAACGGCTCTTGATGTAGCCGGACTCGGTGATGCGGGTACGGGGATCCATGCAGACGAAGGAACCGTTTTCGATTCCAAGAGCTTTTACTTCCTCTTTGGAAGATACCTTTTCATCCAGTAGGACTTCCACGGAGTCAAAAGTTCTCTCGGACTTCTGATAATCGTCGTTGACATGGATGGAAGCGTCGGTCAGCTGTACGGTACCGTCGTATACTTTGCCGTCCAGCGTGTAGATACGGCAGTTTTCAGTCTCGATGTTGTTCGCGTTCAGGCCGCCGACCCTAGTCAGGCGGAGACGACCGTTGCTCTTGATCTCAGCTACCATGCCGCCGAGGGTGTCTACGTGAGCCATGGTCAGGACAGCATTGCCCTTACCGCCGATCTCTACGAGGACACCGCCCTTTTTGGTCTTAACCGGTTTGTAGCCGAGGCGTTTATATTCTTCACAGAGATAGTCGGTTACCTTCTCGGTAAATCCGGAAGGGCTGTCGATGGCAAGAAGGGCTTCTGCCTGTTTTAAGATATATTCTATATATTTCTTTTCTTTTTTCATGGAAATGATCCTGTCTTTCGTCATAATCTTCATTTACAGACTACTGCGTTCTGGGGTGAATCTGTACTGGCGGCAGTGGTGATGCCGCAATCCTCTGCCATTTGTCTCAGATCCGGGGCATCATGGCTTCTACCAGCTTAGCGGAGTGGAGTGCTGCGGCTTTTTCAAAGGTAGGATAATCCATCTCGGCACTGTCATCTGCCTTGTCGGAGATAGCACGGATGATGACAAAAGGAATGTCGTTTAAGTATGCACCGTGGGCAATGGAAGCTCCCTCCATCTCGGCACAATCTCCCTGAAATTCCTGAATCAGACGAGTCTTGACCTCTTTGCTGGAAATGAACTGGTCACCGCTGACCACGCGTCCGGTATGAACGTGAATGTCAGGATTGACTTCTTTACAGGTGGAGACAGCGACTTGTGCGAGATGTTCATCTGCGATAAATTCCCGACAACCTAACTGAGGAACCTCACCGGGCTTGTAACCGAAAATCGTGGCATCCACATCATGATGCAGCGCATCTCTGGAGATCAGGATATCTCCGATGTCCAGGGCAGCATTCAGGGAACCTGCCACGCCGGTATTGATGATGGCAGTCACTCCGAAGAGGTCTGCCAGGATCTGTACACAGAGAGCGGCATTGACTTTGCCGACACCGCTGCGGACGATGACAACGGGAGTACCGTTTAATGTGCCTTCGTGAAATTCCATGTGGGCTTTAGTAGTGATCTTGGTGGTGGTCATGTGAGCTTTGAGGGTCTCTACCTCCAGCTCCATGGCACCGATGATTCCGATTTTTTTCATGAGTGTTTTCCTGTTCTTTCTTAAATAATTGTAATCACTCCGGATATACCAGGCGGCTGTCATCAATGTTGTACAGCACATTATCCAGATAGCGTTTTGCCAGGTAATTTGCCATGCCCAGATTCATATCCAGGTAGTTGCCGCAGTCCTTGGGAGATGCACCGGCGTTTTCCGTCGGCGATCTGGCTGAACCCGATGCGGGAAAATAACTGGGCATATGCCTACGGTGCGTACACGATCAGTCTGATCCGCGAGGAGATTCCGATGTTTCCGCTGACGGCGGCAGGGCTTGAGGCTGGGATTAAGGAATTGAAGAAATAAATTATGGAAGAAAGGGCGTTTCCCGATATTGACAACTAAGTAAACTTGTGCTATTATTCATCATAAACTCTTTGCACTGCATATCAAACTACAGTACAAACTGAGCAGACCGTGAATATCATGGGGTCGGGTCGCAGAAGCGACAGTGGAAGTTAGTTTCATCCACGGGACAGTAGTTACTCATACTGGTTCGTGGGTGTTTTTTTATACTTTTTTACGGGTTAAACCGCAGCACCCACCTATCGTTAGTGCCATGAGATATTTTTTGGAGGTAACGAATATGAAACAGAACGATTTTCAGAAGGTGGCAAATCAGGTGTCTTTTGTAACGATAGTAGTGAACATCCTTTTGTCGTTTATGAAGCTGTTAGCGGGTGTGTTCGCACATTCGAATGCGATGATCAGTGACAGTATCCATTCGGCGTCCGATGTGTTCAGCACGATGATCGTGGTGATTGGAATTAAGCTGTCGTCCAAACAGCCGGACAAGGAGCACCCGTATGGACATGAGCGGATGGAATGTGTATCTTCTATTATTTTGTCCGGCCTGCTTCTGGCAACCGGCATCGGAATCGGTATGAGTGGTATCCAGAACATTATGAAAAGTACTTCAGGAAAGGATATCGCGATTCCGGGTACTTTGGCTCTGGTTGCAGCAGTAGTTTCTATTGTAGTGAAGGAGTGGATGTTCTGGTATACCAGAAGTGCTGCGAAGAAAATAAATTCCGGCGCACTGATGGCAGATGCATGGCATCATCGTTCAGATGCAATGTCTTCTGTTGGTGCATTTATTGGTATCCTTGGTGCAAGACTTGGCTTCCCGATCCTGGATCCAATTGCCAGTGTGGCAATCTGTGTACTGATCGTGAAAGCATCTGTAGATATTTTCAGAGATGCCATTGATAAGATGGTTGACCATTCCTGCGATGAGGCAACAGAAGAGAGCATGAGAGAAGTGATCATGGGAGTGAAAGGAGTGAAGGGAATCGACCTTCTCCAGACACGATTATTTGGTTCTAAGATGTATGTGGATATTGAAATTTCAGCAGATGGAACGATTCCTCTGGATGAGGCACATGACATTGCGGAAAATGTTCATCATAGTATAGAGAAGAATTTTAAAGATGTAAAACACTGTATGGTTCATGTGAATCCGGTGAATGAGTAAATAAAAAGCGAGACTGTCCGAAGTATAATCTGGGCAGTCTTTTTTATTGAGTGATCATCTATGTGTTAAAGTTAAGCGAAACTTTTATTTTTTGTTCCTAGAGTGTGTCTGAAAAATCATTCCCGCAATCTGCACGCCCCACTTTGCGGGATATTTCAC
>ERZ773138.1356-NODE-1356-length-23579-cov-29.075242_pt1 | contig 23579 bp, 17 predicted proteins | sample MGYA00511114_ERZ773138 | MGnify/ENA primary metagenome ERZ773138 (study PRJEB29015, sample SAMEA2737805) | human gut metagenome | biome: human gut; feature: human-associated habitat; material: faeces | place: China | collected 2012 ...
ATCTGCCGCACCTCGCTCGCCGTATCGGCACTTAGAATTATGCGGTATTGCCCTGGATAAGATGGTCGATACCCGCCCCGGCAGCGAATGGTTCTGGCAGACGGATAAATACGGCACCCCCGCCCACAAGCCCATTGTGGAGCCGTGGAAAGTGATTGCCGAACCGGCCGGATTTTTGATCGCGCCGCGTGGCTGGGAGCGCGTCAGCGATGTTTCCAACGTGGTATTTACCAATGGTGCTATTGCGGATGATGACGGTAAGGTGTATATTTATTATGCCGCCAGTGATACGCGCCTGCACGTTGCTTCCACGACCATTGGCCAGCTTTTGGACTTTGCATTCAAAAAAACCGCAGACCCTTGGTCTGCCTCTGCCCGGCGATTACGGCCAGGTGCCCGCAAAGCTGTGGTACCTGCACAAAGTGTAATGCGCAAAAATTGTGCGTCAACCTGAAAATGATTCCGCGATATGACCCTGTCATTTTATAATGTGCTGTGATATAATGAGGTGAATCGACAATGCCAATTCTAAAACTGACCCCTTCCTGCAAGGATTACCTTTGGGGCGGCAGCCGCCTGCGCACCGACTTTGGTGTGCAGAGCGATTTGAACCCGCTGGCGGAAGCCTGGGTGCTTTCCTGCCATCCCGATGGCCCCAGCTATCTGCCGGACGGCACCATGTTGGCGGACTACCTGGCCGCCCACCCGGAAGCGGCGGGAACAGACTGCAAAAAGTTTGAAATGTTCCCCGTTCTGACCAAGTTCATTGACGCCAAGAATAGCATTTCCATCCAGGTACACCCCTCCAACGAGTATGCGCTGGAACACGAACACCAGTACGGCAAGACCGAGATGTGGTATGTGCTGGACTGTGAACCGGGCGCGTTCCTGTATTACGGCTTTGACCATGAAATCAGCCGGGAAGAACTGGAAGAGCGCATCCGGAACAATACCCTGACCGAGGTGCTGAACGCCGTGCCGGTGAAAAAAGGCGATTGCTTCTTTATCCCGTCCGGCACGCTGCACGCTATCTGCAAGGGTGTTGTGGTGGCTGAAGTGCAGCAGAACTCCAACGTGACCTACCGTGTGTACGATTACGGCCGCGTGGGGGCGGACGGCAAGCCGCGCGCGCTGCATGTAAAGCAGGCGCTGGAGGTAATGCGCCGTACCCCGCCGGAACAGCATGATTTCAGCCCCCATCTGGCAAAGTGCGATTACTTTACCGTGGATGTGGTGGCAGGTGGTTACACCGGCACGGCGGACGAGACATCCTTTGTTTCGCTCCTGATTACCGAAGGGGAGGGGCGCCTGACCTGCGGCGGCGAAACGGTGCAGGCAAAAAAGGGTGACAGTTTCTTTATCACGGCGGGCAGCGGTGCCTATGCTTTAACGGGCAGCTGCAAAGCCCTGCTGACAACCGTTTGATTATTACCAAAGCAGAGTGAACAAGAACCCCGGCCTGCTGTGCAGCCGCGTATGCGGAACGCCGGCTGCGCCAAAACGGAGGCAGGGGAACCATGAACACAAGAAACTGCGTTTCTCCTTCAAATCCCTGTCCGGATGGTTCCCGGGCAGGGATTTATTGTAGTTGGAAATAAAACACAAAAAATACAGTTTGTATATTTATCGAAAAACAAAACAGAATGAGCGATACGCGCGGCGAAACGATTCGTCACGATGCGCAAAAAAACGCCTGAATATTTGTTAAACATGTCGAAAATTGACCTTGCCCCCGGTGGGGGAGTCTGCTATACTTGTGAAGCATGAAAAAATGAGAACCGGGCTGTCTGTGCAGCCCGGAAAAGCAAAAAAAGATAACGATAAGGCGTCTTGTTTTGCGCAGGGCGGTAGTGGGGGCACTGCCGGACAAAAGAGGAAAGCATAAATGAAACTGATATTTGAATTTGCCCGCATTGCGGCGTTCTGCTTTGCGGGGGAGGTTTGCCACCTGGTGCTGCCGCTGCCCATCCCGGCCAGCGTGTACGGGCTGATGCTGCTGCTGGCGGCGCTGCGCTTTGGGGTGGTCAAACTGGAGCAGGTGCGCACGGCGGCGCTGTTTCTGACCGGCATTTTCCCGCTGCTGTTTGTTCCGGCGGCTGCGGGCGTGATGGATCTGTGGGCGGATTTACAGGCCATGCTGGTGCCGGTGCTGCTGGCCTTGATCCCCATTACCATTTTGGTCATGACGGTGTCCGGCTGCGTGACCCAGCGCCTGGCAGAGCGGAAGGAGAAAAAGCAATGATCACACAAGTTCTGGAATCTTCCGCCGTATGGGGCGTGCTGCTCACGCTGGCTGCGTTCGGCCTGGGGGTGCTCATCAACAAGCGCACCGGCAAGGCAATTTTCAACCCGCTGCTGTTGGGCACGGCGTTTGTCATCGTGGTGCTCAGCGTGTTGAACATCCCCTATGATACATACGCCGCCAGCGCTTCGCCCATCAGCTACCTGCTGCTGCCCGCAACGGTCAGCCTGGCAGTGCCGCTGTATGAAAAATGGGATCTGCTGTGCAAAAATCTGGTAGCCATTGTGGCCGGTGTGTTGGCCGGAGTTATGGCAAGTCTGTTCAGCGTGCTGGCACTGGCCCTGCTGCTGGACCTGAACCATGAGCAGTACATCACCCTGTTGCCCAAGTCCGTTACCACTGCCATCAGCATGGATGTTTCCCGCGAGCTGGGCGGCATTGCCACCCTGACGGGCGCCATTGTGATTTTGACCGGCATTGTGGGCGCGCTGGCGGCGGAAACCGTCTGCAAGGTGTTCCGCATTACCAACCCCATTGCCAAAGGCATCGGCATTGGTACGGCGTCCCACGCCGTGGGCACCAGCAAGGCGCTGGAAATCGGCGAAGTGGAAGGCGCGATGAGCGGCCTTTCCGTTGCTGTGGCCGGTATCATGACCGCTGTGCTTTGCCCGCTGTTCTCGGAATTGATTCACTAAATACAGAAGGCCCGCCCGCGCATCACCTGGTTTGTGGTGCGCGGGCGGGCTGTTTGTATGCCGCCGGACGGCGGAAAACGGCATTTTTTGCAAGTTTTTTGCCCGGCAGCGGGGGCAGCTCTTGCCGCGCGGCGGGTTCTATACTATAATAAATAAGCTGTTTGTATGTGCAAAATACAGAGAAAAAAGCGCAGCGCCGCCCGGCAATAGAGGGCTGGAATGTACGGCGCTGACGGAGAGAGGATCATAAAATCATGGGATTTTCGTTTGTGACAGAAATTCCTTCCCCGGATGTCATTCGGGAAAGGTTTCCCCTTGCGCCGGAACTGGCCGCCCGCAAAAAAGAGCGGGATGAAGAAATCAAAAAGATCATTACCGGCGAAAGCGACAAGCTCCTGGTCGTTGTCGGCCCCTGCTCGGCGGATAACGAGGAAGCCGTTGTGGATTATGTGTCCCGTCTGGTCAAGGTGCAGGAGAAGACGAAGGACCGCCTGGTGATCGTTCCGCGCGTGTACACCAACAAGCCCCGCACCACCGGCGAGGGCTACATGGGAATGATCCACCAGCCGGACCCGGAAAAGAAGCCGGATATGCTGGAGGGAATTCTGGCCATCCGCCATATGCACATGCGCGTATTGCAGGAAACCGGCTTTTCCACTGCGGACGAGATGCTCTATCCCGAAAACTTGCGTTACCTTTCGGACATTATGTCCTATATTGCCGTGGGTGCCCGCTCGGTGGAAAACCAGTTCCACCGCCTGGTGGCCAGCGGCTGCGATGTGCCCGTGGGCCTGAAAAACCCCACCAGCGGCGATTTGACCGTTATGCTCAACTCTGTTGTGGCGGCCCAAGTGCCCCATGACTTTATCTTCCGCGGGTGGGAGGTCCAGTGCCCCGGCAACCCGCTCAGCCACACCATTCTGCGCGGCGCAGTGAACAAGCACGGTCAGACCATCCCCAACTACCATTACGAGGATCTGCGCCTGCTGTATGAGCTGTACATGAAGCGCAACCTGAAGAACCCCGCCTGCATTGTGGATACCAACCACAGCAACTCCGGCAAGCAGTATATGGAGCAAATCCGCATTGCAAAAGAGGTCCTGCACAGCCGCCGCCATTCGGACGACATCAAGAACCTGGTCAAGGGCCTGATGATCGAAAGCTATATTGAGCCGGGCAGCCAGAAGATCGGCGAGCACTGCTATGGCAAGTCCATCACGGACCCCTGCCTGGGCTGGGACGATACCGAGCGACTGCTGTACGATATTGCAGAGCTTTCTTAACCGATAAAATTACAAATAAGGCATGCACTGCCGGAAGCTGAACAGAGGTTCAGCCGGGGCGGTGCATGCCTTTTGTGTTGCGGGGGATAATCGATAAAAATCAGTACAGCATGGTGTCATCATCCACGCGGTACACATGGCCGTCTTTTTCATACACTTCAATGTAATAGTCGCCGTCCGGGGATTTTTCGGACCAGGTTTGCTGTTCAGACACAGAATTGTTCTGAGAATCCGAAGATGCAGAAGAAGCGGAAGATTCCGAGGTGGAAGCGACAGTGGAAGTGGAGGACTGCGATACAGACGGTTCGTTTTTAGAAGCTGTACAGCCTGCAAGTAAAAGGATTGCTGCGCTTGTACAGAAAAGGCCAAAAAATTTTGAATTATTCATAATACAAAGTCCCCTGATACCAAACAAGATAATAACCAGCGTCGTGGGGGTGCTTCAGAATTTCGTGATTATTGTTGCGGATAAAGGGCGAATAGACTGGGCAAGACATGAATAGGCAAGGCCGAAAACAAGGACTAAAGATAACAGGAGCGAGAATATTCTTTTTCCTGCCACAAAAACACCTCCGATAAGATTTATTTAAGAGCTCTTACCCAATACAACAAGGTTTTTGGCAAAATTGTGACAGGAAAAGAGAAAAAAATTGAATTTGTGAGAGTGACTAAAAAATAATTTCCATAATTGTGCAGCATGCGATGCTTTAGGAAATGCTTTCTGCTACAAGGTATAGATCTGTTAGAGAGAGTTCCCCAAGAATGGAGTGATAGATACCGTCTTTTTCCCAAATAAGCGCGTAGCTGACATGCCCCTGTATATTTGTTGTGCCTAAAGTGGCAGGGCAATCGTTAACGTTGGTTTCCTGCCATACGGTATGCTCATTGTCAAAGGTGGAAATAAAGCTATCGTTTATAGTGACGCAATCAATAAAATAAATTCGATCATCGGCAGAGTGATAAGAACGGAAAAACTGATAGGAGTCACGCAATTCACTGGATTCATCCAGCACAAACCCCTCCGGCACATAATGGTCACAATAATTTTCCGGCAATGTATCCAATGGAGTGCCATCCACAGAATAAGTGACCTGCATTTCAATGGGCAAAAAGCGTAGGAGGGCAGTGTACACCGCGTGGCGGGCTTCGGCGCTGACGGCAAGGGTGCCTGCCAACAGGGCGGCAGCCAGCAGCACAACGGCCAACGCACGGTGCAGCGCTTTTTGGGGATGGTGCAGGGTGTGCAAAGCACGGGTTATGCGGGCGTCCAGAGAGGAAGTATCCGGGTATAGTTCTTTCAGCGCGGCGGGGGTGGGCAGGGCGGCCAGTTCCTGCCGGGCGTCCTGCTCCAGAGCCACAGCAAGGATGGCGTCAAAACGATAGCTGCAATTATCTTTCATCGTGGAGCTCCTTCCACAGCAGTTTGCGCCCGCGGGCAATGCGCTGGCGGACAGTGGATTCCCGCAGGGCAAGTGCGGCGGCAATTTCGCGGTAGGTGTACCCTTGCGCCAGCAGCCGCAGTGGGTCGCGGTAAATGGGTGCAAGCTGCTGCACGGCCTGCATCAGGTGCTGGGCCTGCTGCTCATCAATCACCGCATCTTCGGGAACCGGGGCCGGGTCAGCATTGCGGTCAAAGTCCGGTTCTTCCTCGCCGGGAGCATCCGGCCGCTGAGCCAGCAGCAGGAACGCCCGGCTGCGTGTACAGCTGACAAGGTAAGCCGCAAACTTGTGCGGGTCCTGCCGGTGCAGGCGGGCAAAGTTTTTGGCTATGTACAAAAATACTTCCTGCGCTACATCCTCAGCAAGGTGCGGGTCGTGGACGATCTGGCAGGCAACGTGGTACACCAGCCGTTTATAGCGTTCATAAACAGCTTCAAAGGCTTCGGCGTTGTCGGCGCTGTCCAGTGCCGCAAGGTAGATGGCAAGCATGTAGGAATTCCCCCTGATGAAGTGTGTGGCACTATTATAACGCGGAAAAATAAAAACGCAAAGGGAAAATCATGCCCGGAAAAATCCCCCTTTTCTATTCCCGCCATGGTGCTATGATAGGAAACCGGACGTTATAAAAAATAAAGAGGGAATTGTTTTTGGTGGAAAAGGAACAGAGCGAAAAAACACTGTTCCGTGGGGAGCTGGCGGACATTACCAAGGTGCCGTACCCGCGCATTAAAATCGGCTTTGATGTAACCTGCCTGGCTATTACGGCGGGCATGACCTTCTTCTTCCTGGGCCGCCTGGAAGGGCTGGGCATTGGCACCATTGCCGCGGCGTTCACCATGGGCAAGGGCATTGGCCTGGTGGGGGACCTGCTGGACAAGCACTTTTATTTTGAAAACTACAAGACCCTGCGCACCGCTAAGAACAAACAGTAAAATTTGCAAAGAACAACGGCCTGCCGCACAAGCGCATTGCTTGCAGCGGCAGGCCGTTATTCTTTATTCATTATTCTTTATTATTTTATTCTATATTAGTGCTGGATACTGTCGGGGTCAAAGTTGCGTGCCATCAAGGCAGAGATGGCGGGCAGCGCGGCAGCAATCAGGGCTTTGTCATGGTTAGGGGCCAGGCGGGTGGCGGAATCAAACAGCATGGTGTTTTCCTGTTGCGGGGTGCTGGCGGGCCAGGTGGGAATGCCGCTGTGCTGCGGGTTTCCGGTGCGGGCAAAGGCCAGAACGGCATCGAAAATCTGCTGTTCCAGCTGCGGGGTCACGCCGGAAATGTTGGCAGAAGGCACCAGCTCAGTATTATGGAAAACAAACGGAATATCGGAACAATGCCATGGGGCGCGGCCGCCCTCAATGGTGAAATCCTGATTGAAGAAATAGCTCCACACCGGGCAGGTTTCCGCCCGGCGGCGGATATAGCGCATGGTCGGCTCCCGGAACAGTACATCCAAAAACGGCAGGTCGGCGGCGCTGCGTTCGGGGTAGGCGGCGTGGAACAGCGGCAGCAGGGCATCCGCCGTCTGCTTGCCCAGCATTTTTTCGGCAAAGCCTTCGGCCTCGGCGGCGCTCATCTGCGCTTTGTTCAGGCCGAAGCCATTGAAGGCGGCAAACTCGCCAAACACGGTGCCCACCAGAAGGGGAATGCGGGCGGTTTCGGGGCGGAACGCATTTTCCAGCGGGTCACCCAGATAAAAGGCGTTGGGGTGTGGGGTGCAGCCGGTGTTTTTTCCGGCTGCTTTCAAGGCGGGGGCTACTTTATTGTAAGCGGCGGCAAGCGCGGCATAGGGTACCGTTTCCAGTGCGGCAATATCCGCCGCGCCAAGCTCCGCCATCAGAGCCTCGGCGCAGTCCCGCCCGCTGCCGGTGCAGTCGGCCAGGCGGCCCAGAACGCCGCTCATCACAATACCTTTGTGGAACAGCCCGTCCGCGGCGGGGGTCTGCAGCAGAGTGGTCACCTTGGCGCCGCCGCCGGACTGGCCGAACACTGTCACATTGCCGGGGTCACCGCCGAACGCGGCAATATTATCCCGCACCCAGCGCAGCGCGGCGATGATATCGTCCCCGCCCGCGTTGCCGGAATTGGCGTATTCCGCCCCAAAATCCGAAAGGTCGAGATAGCCCAGGATGTTCAGCCGGTGGTTGATGGAAACCACCACGCAGTCCCCCAGGCGGGCCATGTTTTCGCCCTCGTAAGCGATCTGCTCAATGGAGGAACCGGCAAAGTATCCGCCGCCGTGCAGCCACACCAGCACGGGGCGGTGGGCGTCATCCAGCGCGGGGGTCCAGATGTTCAGGTTCTGGCAGGCTTCGTCCATCAGCCAATAGCGGTGGGGCACCAGCATTTCGCCGTTGGGCTTGGGCATTTCCAGCAAAGGGCAGACATAGCCGTAACTGGTGGCGTCCAGCACGCCGTCCCACACAGCTGGCTCCGGCGCGTGGAAGCGCCTGGCTTTGGCGTAAGGGATGCCCTTAAAGATATCCAGCCCGTCAAAACGGTAGCCGCGCACCGAGCCGCCGGTGGTGCGCACCAGCGGGGCATCGGCAGAACAAGAAAAAGTATGGGTCATAGCAAACTCCTTTCCAGCAGTGGGCAAAAATGATACATTTTTTGATACTGGTTCTATTGTAGCAGATTTACGCGAAAAAAGAAGCCATAAAACGTAGAAATGCAGCAAAACCTATCAAATTTTGTTGACCAGGGATGTACAGTGGTGCTGCCATGAATAACGGAAGATTATACATGAAAATAATGAACAGATGTGCAAAAGCGCAGTGCGCGGCTGCCGGAAGAAAGCGGAATATGCGTTATTTTCGTTGTTTTGAGCTACACCGTTAAGTAGGAATGCCGAAGAAGAGAAAAAACGTACATGGGCGGATGCTCCTTTGGGGAAAAGTCAGGCGGCAGTATACAGGGTGCCGCGGCGCTTCATCCAGCGGTAGGCCGCCACGCAGATCATGACGGATAACAGCGAACCCGCCGGTGCGGCCAGCCCCATAGGCAGCAGGGTTCCGGCAAACAGCCGGGAAGCCAGGTAGGACCCCGGAACGCGCACCAGCACAATAGCGATGATGTTGTGGAGAAAGCCGACGTAAGACTTGCCGCAGGCGGCAAAATACCCGGTAAAGCTGAAGTGGATCCCGGCAAAAATGGTATCCACAATATAACCGCGGATGTACTGGCAGCCCATCAGCACCACGGCGGCGTCGGTGGTGAAGCACCCCAGCAGCGGCTCGGCCACAAGCTCAATGACCAATACTACGGCAATGCCGTAACCGGTGGCGATCATGGCGGCGTATTTCAGGGTCTGAGCGGCGCGCTCCGGCTTGCCTGCGCCAAGGTTCTGGGAAGACAACGCCGATACCGTCGCCAGCATGGAGGACGGCACAATGAACATGGCGCTGATGATTTTTTCCACAATGCCCACGGCGGCAGAATCAATCAGGCCGCGGTGGTTGGCAATGATGGTGATAATGATGAACGCGACCTGAATGCAGCCGTCCTGCACAGCGACCGGCAGGCCGATTTTAAGAATACGGCCCAGCACGCCTTTGCGCGGGCGGAAGTTCTGGCGGCTCAGCCGCAGGCCGGTTTTGTGCCGCCGGATGCCGAACAAGGCAACAATAACACTCAAGGTCTGCGAAAGGGTAGTGCCCAGCGCAGCACCCACCGGGCCAAGGGCCATGGGACCGATGAAAAGAATATCCAGCGCAATATTGGCGGCACAGGCAACGGCGATAAAGTACATCGGGCTTTTGGAATCCCCCAAACCGCGGAAGACGGAGCTGATGATGTTGTATGCCGTGATGAACGGGATGCCGATGAAGCAGATGGTCAGATACTGCACCGTGCCGGGAACGGCCTCTGCCGGAACACTGATCAGGCCGACCAGCGGGCGCACTGCGGCCACCAGCACGGTGGTAAAACCGAGGGAGACCGCCATGAACAGGGTGACGGTGTTGCCGATGGCGGCTTCGGCATCGCGCATATTGCCCGCCCCCACGGCGTGGCCGATGATGACGGTGGAACCCATGGCAAGCCCAACAATGATAACGGTCAGCATGTGCATGACCTGGCTGCCGTTGGCAACGGCGGTGATGCTGTCCACCCCACAGAACCGGCCGGTGATGTATAGGTCAGCCATGCCGTACAGCGTTTGCAAAAAGTAAGAGAGCAGATACGGCAGGGCAAAGGTCAGAATGGCTTTGAACACGCTGCCGGTTGTAAGATTTTTTTCCATGATAATTTCCCATCCTCAGCTGGCAATAGTCTAGGGTGTATCTGAAAAGTCGAAAATGTAGTCTATTTCTACAAACACAGCGGGATTTTTGCCTTAAATCCTGCTTGTGTTTGCAGGCGTCTGGATCCAGAGCCTGTTCACCTCCGCTGTTGTGCTGGTGTTCGCCGCCAGAAAGCTGACTGCCGCCATGCAGAGCGAAAAAGCATAAGCTGATTTTATTCTAACACAAGCCTCCTTACTTTGCCATCAATTTTGGATGGATTGGGAATTTAACAGAAAACCTCCGGCTGCATTGTGCGAGCAGCCGGAGGCTTTCTGTTTTAAGGCAATACCGCACAATTCCCGCCTTACGGCTTAAGCACCGCTCCGGCGGCTGCGGCACGGCATCTGCGTTGCCAAAATGCTCGATAATGTCGGGTTGCGGTACCCGCATCGTGCTTCGGGGGCAAAAGCCCCTCGCACTCTGCGACCGCTGCCCCTGCTTCGGTTCGCTGTTTCCGCCACTGGCGGCGCTCACCTTTGCAGCATCCAGTATTATCTGCGCTTTTGGCTTGGCATCTGCCGCACCTCGCTCGCCGTATCGGCACTTAGAATTATGCGGTATTGCCTTAAGATTCTCTTGCATTTCTCTCTCCTGCAACATACAGCCACAGCAGCAGGCGGGCCCCCTTGAGGCAGGGAGCACGCCTGCTGTTTTGATGGAATAGAAACGTTTGATTTGCGGCAAAGCAAAACACCGGGTGTCATATGGCACCCGGTGTTTCAGTTAAATAACCGGCGCAATCAAACCGGTATCAGAGGAGGAGAAAACAGTAAAATTAGTTTGCGCGGTACTGGGCCGGCAGCTGGTCGATGGTCTGCCATTTCTGCATGGCGTCTTCCAGGCTCATGCCGCCCGCAACAGCGTCGCGGCGGCAGGCGTTGACGGCCTGGATCTCTTTCATCTTTTCGCCGGTCAGGCTGTAGTTCTTCATGGCGAGCAGGGTAGCAGCCCATGCAATCATGGGGATGACGCAGAACAGAACGATAACAACCACGTTCATGCCGGGGGTGTACGGGTCGTACTGGGTGGGCAGGCTGTCAAGGCCGATAAAGCTGACGGCCACGCCGACCACGGTAGCGGACAGGCTGGAAACCAGCTTGTCAACCAGGCTGAACAGAGTGCCCATGATACCGGGGATATACTTGCCGGAGATGTAGGTCTCATAGTCAGAGCAGTCGGCAACCATGGGGATGGGCATATCGGCAGTAGCGTAATAAGCGCCATAGCCAATGCCGAACAAAGCGATGAACAGGATGGTGTAAACGTTGATGGAAACCTTGCCGTCAGACATCATAGACAGGGTGAAGGCATCGCCCTTGCCCCACAGGAGCAGCAGCACCAGAACGCCGATGTAGCAGATCAGCGCAACGCTGACATAGCGCATCAGGCTGGCTTTCTGGCCTTTCTTCTGGCTGGTGCGCACAGTGAGCAGGAAGAAGGGAACGCTGAACACATAGCCCAGAACCATCATGGGCAGGTACAGACCATCATAGCTGCCCATCATGCAGCCGTACAGCATGCACAGAACAGTGGTGTTGGTGGCAATGGAAAGTGCCAGCTTGCAGCCTGCACCAGCCACCATCAGGCGCTGCATGGGGTTGTTGCCCTTGATGATGGCAACATACTCGGCAACCTTGATCTTTTCGGTTTTCTGGCCGCCGATGCCAAAGTACTTCGGCTGGTCCTTTTCCCAGATGCCGATGACAGCCAGGATGGTCAGGGCGATGGAGATCACGATGCCGACAGGAGCCAGGGTGCGGAAGAAACCGGCGGAAGCGTAACCGCCCTCATAGTTTTTGGCCAGGATGGGGGCAAAGAACTGCATGGCGCCCATGCCCAGCAGGGAGCCGACGGTGTTGAAGATGGTGAACAGGGGGCGCTGCTTGGGATCGTTGGTCAGAACAGTCTGGCCGGAACGGGTGCAGGAAGTCTGGAAGGTGTAGCCGATGACCCAGATGGCGTACAGGGCTACAAAGGCAACATAACGTGCCCATTCCATGGAGGCGGGGATCAACGGGGTCAGGCAGTACAGCACCAGGATGCTGACAGCCATGATGAGGTTGCCGATGACCATAAACGGGCGGAACTTGCCGAACTTGCCGTTGGTGCGATCCATCAGGGCACCGATGATTGGGTCGGTAATGGCGTCAAACAGGCGCATGCCGGTGACCATCACGGAGGCGAAGATCATGCTCAGGGCCAGAACCTTGCTGCCGAAAGTGGCAATATAGGAAAGCACCAGAACATAGTACACGTTGGTAGCGCCGTTGTTAAGCGGGAACAGCATCAGCTGGTAAGGCTTGGCGCGGTTGACGCTGGCAGACGCCGCAGAGTTTTGTTCACTCATGGGGGCATTCTCCTTTCATAACAAAGACCCCCGCCCCGAAACGGGCGGGGGCATAAACGATTCAAAAGGGGGAAGATGCGGAGGCTAAGGCAACACCGCACAATTCCCGCCTTACGGCTTAAGCACCGCTCCGGCGGCTGCGGCACGGCATCTGCGTTGCCAAAATGCTCGATAAGACATCCAGTATTATCTGCGCTTTTGGCTTAGCATCTGCCGCACCTCGCTCGCCGTATCGGCACTTAGAATTATGCGGTATTGCCCTAAACCTTACTGCTGATTCTGAGCGCTTGCAGTGTTGGCAGCCTGCTCAGCAGTCCAGGTCTTCTTGCGCTTGATGGCAACAACCAGACGCCAGATGCACAGCACGGTCAGAACAGCCAGAACGGTGTCCAGAGCGTACAGGGCGGTCTTCCACCACGGGGTGATGACCTTCAGGCGGTCAGCGGAGGACCAGCCGTTCATAGCGTTGGAGTTGGCAACGGTGTACAGGATCTTGTGCATGGATTCGCGCATTTCGGTCACGATGTAAGCATCGTTCTCGTACTTCGGAGCCAGGGTGGTGTGGATGGTCGGGTCCGGGCTATCCCAGATATCGGAACCGGCAATCAGACCATCGGCCAGATCCATGTATTTGCTGGAACCGGAGTAGTCGGTGATGATCATGCCGCGCATGCCCAGTTCGCCGCGCAGGAAGCCGGTCAGCAGGTTATCGTAAGCGCCGCACCAGGTAGCGCCCCAGCGGTTAAAGCCGGTCATAACGCTCCAGGCGCCGCCATCGGTGACGGCCTTGTCGGCAACTTCCAGGTAGATTTCGCGGGCAGCCTGTTCGTTCAGCCAGGTGTTCACGCCGCGGCGGCTGGATTCAGAGTCGTTCAGGGCAACGTGCTTCAGGTAAACGTAAACGCCCTTGGACTGGATGCCGTTGACTTCGGCAGCGCAGATGGTGCCGGCAACGAACGGATCAGAAGCATAGTACTCGAAGTTACGGCCAGAGTAAGCGGTGCGGTGCATGTTGATGCCGGGGCCATACAGACCAGAGTAACCCATGGCCAGGCAGTCTTCGCCAATGCAGCGGCCCACATCGTTGATCAGGTCAACGTTGAAGGTGGCGGCCATAACGTCTTCGGAGGTGTAGCACATAGCGGAAGCGCCGCCGGTCAGTGCTGCGGTCAGGCCCTGCGGGCCGTTTTCGTCTTTGGTACGGGTCTTGCCGATGGATTCAACAGCGGCAGTGTTGTGGAAGCCCAGGGTGATGGTGTTGACCATCTCGTTGAAGGTCAGCTGATCCAGCAGGGTATCCCACTGGGGATCGTCATATTCGGCACCGATCATGGAAACCAGAGCCAGACCATTGTCAGCGCCCAGGGTAGGCATTTCAACGCTGTCAGCCTTGCTGCCGTCGTAACGGGTGAAAGCCAGGTGATCAGCCAGGGTCTGGGTTGCGTTCAGCACAACAGGCTGGGTGGGGAAGGTGGCAACCCAGTTGGAGCGGCTCAGCCAGGTAACTTCGCCAGGTTCGCTGCTGCTCTTGTTGGGGTCTGCTTCATCAAACAGGTTGGTGATGGCAGTGCCGTTTTCGCTGGTGGCGAAGGTGGTGCTGTCCAGAGCGGCGTTGGTCCACTTGTAGGTCAGGGCAACGTCGCCATCGGCGGTCATGCGGCCATCGGTGTTCTCAACGGTGTAGCCCTTGGCAGCCAGAATGTTGTTCACAGCGTTGTGTGCATCGGTGGCAGCGGTGAAGTAGTAGTCGCCAGCGTCAACAATGTAGGTCTTGGCGTTGTTGGCATCATAGGTGCGCAGCTCGCTCTTGTCAACGGTGATGTTGACAGTCTCGGAAGCGCCGGGAGCCAGGATATCGGTCTTGGCAAAGCCGCACAGCTCAGCAGAAGCCTTCTCGATGCCGTTGGCCTTGTCGTAATCGGTGTAGGGGCTCTGGAAGTACAGCTGAACGGTTTCCTTGCCGGAGTAGGTGGAACCGGTGTTGGTGACTTTCAGGGTGACATTGAAAGCATCAGCAGACTCGGTCACATTGAAATCGCTGTACTCGAAGGTGGTGTAGCTGTCGCCATAGCCGAAGGGGAAGGCAACAGTGGTGGACCAGTTGTAGTCGCCAGCATTACCGGTGCCCATAACAGCGTCCTCGTAGCGGGTCTCGTAGTAACGGTAATCCAGGTAGATGCCTTCCTGATACACGCTGTACATACCCTGCACATCAGGGCCATCGGTCAGCAGGTTGTAATCTGCTGCGTTGGGGTAAGCCTGGGTGTAGAAGTTGTACATGGCGGGGTTGGCCATGTTGTCATACAGGTAGGAATCAACCAGGCTGCCGGACGGGGTAGCCTCGCCAGCCAGCAGCTGGGCAACACCGTTGATGCCGGTCTGGCCCACGTCGCCGATCCACATAGCGGAATCGATGCCGTAATCCTCGCCGCAGATTTCCGGGTTCAGGAAATCCATCTCAATGGCGTTGGAAGAGTTGATCAGAACGATGATCTTCTTGAAGGTGCCGTTGTCCTTCAGGGTCTTCAGGTTCTGGAGCAGTTCCTTTTCTTCAGCGGACAGGGCCAGGTAGTTACCATCGCCCTCCTGGCCTTTGATCCAGGAATCATTGGTGCCGTTTTCGCCGCTGGGCAGGTCAGCGCCCTCGCCGCCGGAACGGGAGAACACGACGACAGCAGCATCGCCGTAGTCAGCAAAGCTGGACTCGGCGCTGGACAGCTTGCTCCAGGGAGCTTCGTTCACAGCGTACTGGGTGTTGGCTTCCAGGGTATCGGAGATGGCAGCCGGGGTGATGCGGCTGTAGTTCTTCATCATATCGTCAGAAGAATACAGATCCCACAGGGTATTGTTGACCTGGATGCCCTGATCTTCCAGAGCCTGCTTGAAGTTGGGAGCCTTGCTGGTGTCAACGGAACCGGAACCGGTGCCGCCGTACATCAGGTCCACGGAGCCGTGGCCGAACAGGCTGACCTTTGCGCCGCTTGCCAGGGGCAGGGCGTTGTTGTCGTTCTTCAGCAGGGCTGCGCCTTCGGCTTCAACCTGTGCGCACAGCTCAGCCTCATAGGACTCGCGCTCTTCATCAGAGGTGAAATCGCTCTTGAAGTACTCAGTGTCTTCGTTGCTGTCGCCCCTGATGATCTTGTAGGTGTCGGCGTCCAGGTAGTTATTAACGGTGGTCGTATAATGGAACGCAACCGTCGTGCCTACAATGGCGCCTGCGGTCAGGACGGCGGTAACAGCGGTCAGGCCGGACCACATCCCAACTTTGGGTTTCTTACTCATTGTGTTCTCCTCCTGTTAGAAAATGCTCTATAACAAACTGTATTAAGCAAGAACAAAATACAGAATGTTCAAAATAGATTATACCCAGTTTGCACTCTTGGATTTGGTCTTGTGCAGCTTGTACTCCGGGTTGGGGGTATCTACATGGCGGATGACGGACTCATCGGTGCGGTCACCAGCCACGGCCTGAATGTGCAGTTCGCCGTTCAGGGGAACCTTGAAGGTGAAAACATGCTCGCCGGTCTGCTCGCCTACCTTGTTGCCGTTTACATACAGGGCAACGGTGCTCTGGTTGGAATAAACCTTTACGGTAGCGGTGCTGCCGGTGCGCTCCACAAAGCGCTTGGAGCAGATGTGCACAAAGGCTTCATCGCTCCACCATGCTTTATACAGATAGAAGCTGTCCTTCTTGGTTTTGCGGTCAAAGGTCACAAGGCCCTTGTGGTTCATGCCCGGCTCGCCGCCCTGGTCACGGGCGTCTGCAGCAAAGTCAAACATGTTCCAAACGTGGGTGGCCCACATCCAGGGGTGGCGCTTGAAGCAGCGCAGCATGTACTCATGGTACTTGGCCTGGTATTCTTCGGTGTGGTCGCCGCGGTGGGGGTGTGTGCTGTGCAGGTTGGGCATGCCCTCCGCGCCGTATTCGCTGTAACCGAACGGGCGGTTGGGGAAGCAGAGATGGAAGAAGCCCATCCACAGGTCGTTCAGGATAAAGCCCGGAACGTACCAGCCCAGGTACAGGTTCCAGCTGACCATATCGGTAATGTGGGCCGAACGGTTGAAGGGACCGCACATGGCGTAGCAGGCCAGGGTGGTCAGGCGGGTCTTGTCCATCTCGTGGCACAGGTCGTTCAGCTGGCGGTGGTTATCCAGCATGTCCTTCTTGTCCTTGGTGGAGATGGTGATCTCGTTGGAAACGCCCCAGCAGACGATGCAGGGGTGGTTGTAGTTCTGGATGATCAGCTCTTTCATCTGGCTGATGGTGTTCTCGCGGCCGTTGGGCATGTGCTCACTGATGTAGGGGATCTCGGCCCAAACAACCATGCCGACCTCGTCGCACAGATCATAGAAGTACTGGTCGTGCTGATAATGAGCCAGGCGGATGGTGTTGGCACCGATCTCTTTGATCAGGGCCATGTCTTCGTCGTGCATCTCGCGGGTGATGGCGTTGCCCAGGCCCTTGCGGTCCTGATGGCGGGAAACGCCGTGCAGCGGGTAAGACTTGCCGTTCAGGAAGAAGCCCTTCTTGGGGTCAACCTTGAAGCTGCGCACGCCAAAGCGGGTGGTGGTCTCATCTTCCACCGTGCCGTTCACCACAAGGCGGGCCTTGCAGCTGTACAGGTACGGATCCTTAACGCCGTTCCACAGGTGTGCGTTGAAGATGGTCAGGGTGATGTCGGGGCCTTTGCCGGTGGCAACGGTGTTGCCGGCAGCGTCCAGCAACTCAATACTCACTTCGCCTTCGCCGTCGTGCCAGGTGGTAACCTGAACGCTGGCATCTGCGCCCTGCACAGTGGGGGTGATGCGGATGCCGGGGCCGCCGAAGTAATCCAGGGTGAAGTGGTTCTTGCTGACCACCATCAGGCTGACATCGCGGTAGATGCCGCCATAGAAGGTGAAGTCAGCTTTCTGGGGGTAAACGCGGTCGTTTTTGCTGTTGTCGACTTCCACGGTCAGCTCGTTTTCATCCCGCAGCAGTTCGGTGATGTTGGCGCGGAAGGTGGAGTAGCCGCCGTCGTGGTTGCAGACGGGGGAGCCGTTCAGAACCACATGGGCGCTGGCGTTGACGCCGTCAAACTGAATCCAGACCTGATGGGAGGCGGTGTTAAACTGGGGAGCAGCGAAATGGGTGCGGTAGATGCAGGTGCCGCGCCAGTAGTCATTGCCGCCGTCCTGACCGTCGCGGGCGTTCCAGGTGTGCGGCAGGTCCACCGTTGTGGTGGTGCCGTCGGGGCCGGTGAATTCCCAACCCTTCATGATTTTGGTGATTTCTCGCATGGCGCAGCCATCCTTTCTTTTTGCTGTTATTATTGTAACGAACAGCAAAAAATGTCGCAATGGGTTTTGTATAATCGGTCATTTGCGTGGAATAAACGGTTTTTGCCTGACAAAAAAATAACCCTTGCATTTGTGCAATATGCACAAATGCAAGGGCGTAAATCTTATACCTGAAATTTTGAGGGAACTTTATTGGACCGGGAAAACGGCTTTTATCGCAAAAAATCCACCGTTGGATTCGGTAGTCAAAAAACCATTGTACTTCTGGATAATGCGCTTGATGATCTTTAACTCATCGCAGGTTTCGCGGCCAGGATCCGGGCCATCGGGCACCGCGCTGATGATATTCAGAACAGCAAATCCCTGCCGCCTGCAGACCAGCAGGTCAATCATCCGCTTTTCCGGCTCCGGCAGCTTGCGGGTCAACTCAATGGCATGATCCAGTGCGTTGGCAAACAGAGCGTACAGATCGGCCGGATCCATAAAGTGCAGGCAGGTACCGTCCGCTACATTGTTGATGCTGATGTGGTGGGCTTCGCACAGCATGCTCTTTTCGGTCAGCACAACATCCAAAACCTCACTGCCGGTCTGGGTGCTGGCGTCATACTGCCGGGCGGCGGCTTCGGCTTCGTTCAGGCTCTGCTGCAGCGCGGCGTTGGGGGCCATGCGGCGCAGATCAGCGATCTGAACTTTCAGCTCATGGCATTTGCGGTTGATGATCTGTACGTTCCGCTTGGCCACCTGATACTGCTGGCGCTGGCGTTCATACAGCATGTTCAGCGAGTTCATCTCTTTTTCCATGGCCGCCTTTTTGAACAGCTCAGTCTGCAAATATAAAAGGGTGATGCAGTAGAGCTGGCAGAGTGCCAGGGGGACAACAACGAAGATAGAAGTTTCCCGTGATACTCCGGTGCTGGTGACGGTCTGCATTGTTAAAAACAGCAGAACGAACATGCCGCCCAGAATAATAGCGCTGATTTGCTGGCGGGGACCGATGTGGTAGCTGCCTTCATATGGCATGGAATGGGCAACAGTTACCCGCAGCAGACAGTACGCAGCGGCAAAAAACAGCAGTTGCAGCAGCAAAGCAGAGGGCTGATCCAATGGCAGGAATATGTTTACCTGTGCCAGGCACCAGACAAGAAGCTGCCATAACTCAAATGTCGTCAGGGCACTCAAAATTCCCCAGATGGCGCAATAAGTGGCGCCGGACCAGTCCAACTGGGTGCAGCTGTGGGAAGCGAAAATCATCCACATACAAAACAGAATATATGCCCCCGCCCGCAGGAACAGCGAGGAAGGCGTGTGATCCGCCCATAATAAAAATGTGGAAAGGGGAATGGAGGGAATCACGCAAAGCAGCGCCCGCTGCCAAAAGTGCGGCGAGTGCCGGAGCGGGAGCCAGTAGGTCAGTGCTGCGCCCCAAAGCTGTATCCCACAGACAAGAAGAGAAAGAAATTGTTGGAGATTTGGCAGCATTACATGGCACCCCCAACATAGGCGGCGACCGCAGCCAGGAAGGCAGCCCGCTGGCGGCGGCTGATCTCCAGCCGGTCCTCCCCAACCTGGACCATATCGTTCTGGACCGCCCGCACATACTGCAGATTGACAAGGTAACACTGGTTGCATTTGGCAAAGTGGTAGGGGGCCAGCTGCTTTTCAGCATTTTGCAGGCTGGAACGCACGGACCATACCCCGGTGGAGGTATGGTAATGCAGCATACGGTCCCGCGTTTCCAGCCAGTAGATGTCCTCAGTGTTCAGCAGCTGCACGCCCCCAGCGGTCTGTAATGCAATCTGCCCGCCTTTGCGGCGCTGCACCCGCTGCAAAGCGCGGGCCAGCTTGGTGCTGAACTGGTAATAATTGACCGGTTTGAGCACAAAATCCAGGGCGTCGACCTCATACCCGCGAATAGCGTACTGCGCCATGTTGGTAACGAACACCAGCACCACATCCGGATCCACCGTGCGAATGCGTTCGGCAGCGTCCATGCCGCCAAGCTCCGGCATTTCAATATCCAGAAAGATGATGTCGAACCCCTTGCAATAGTTGGTTATGACCTGGGCACCGTCCGAAAAAGCGGTAACTTCCAGCATACAGTTGTTCTCGCGGCTGTATTGGTCAATCATGCTGCACAGCTGCTGCCGCATATCCGGCTGGTCATCCACCACGGCAATGCGAGGCATCGGGCGGCCCCCTTTCTGTTTGGAATCCAAAGCACCCGGCAAGCCCGGAAAACGGCTGTGCCATGCGCCTTTACTTATAAATATATAAATACATTATAGTTGGCGGTGCGAAACCTTGCAAGAGAATTTTGCAGAAAACGGGGCGGTGCAGGGAATCTGGTTGTGATTTAGCGCTGTGTGTGGTATCCTGTAGGCAGCTTTTGGCGGCGGGCGGGGCAAGAAGAATGCCGGGATAAACAGGCGGAGGTTTGCTGCAGCTGCTATACCATGTATTACATATTACACCATTTGCCAGTAACTTGAGTGGAAATTTATGGGAAAATGCGTAATTTGGGGACAAGATTGAAAAGAAAAAATAAAATAACGGATTACAGTAATATTGCGGCTTCGAGATGTTTGAAAGGATATGACGGGATGACAAAAATATTATTCGTATGCCACGGCAGTACACTATCAAAACCCGGAAATGCTTGATTTTCAAGGACTTTTTGGGATTGCTTCAAGCAATTTACTACCCATTTACTACTTTTGAAAACCTAAAAAACTGACAACTGCCTCCGCGCGATAGCAAATGAAAATATTTAACTATATTGTATAGCAGAAAGGACGTTGCATTATAGCAGCGTCCTTTCTGTTATCTGGTCTTGCCGCAGATTTTGAAAAAAGTCTGCGGCTTTTTTTATGCCCAAATTCATAAAGGAGGTGACGCTATGTACTTTACTTCCGGCCAAGACCGGGCCTTTGAACGGCTGATGCAGGAAAAGCCCGGTTTCGATCATTACGACGGTGGCGGGGCGAACGCGCCGGAGGATTGCGGCAGTTGCCACTTCTATCGCCCGGATTGGAAATATCAATACTGCGTGTATGCAGAGTGTCCCTATCAGCCGGGCAAGCTGACCGCCCTTGCTGCGGTCAAATTCACAGTGAAAGGAGCTGACGACGATATGGCAGTATTCCGCGTGGAGAAGAACAAAGGCTATACGGTGATGTCCAACCACCACCTGCGGAACAAAGCCCTGTCCCTGAAAGCCAAGGGCCTGCTGTCACAAATGCTGTCCTTGCCGGAGGATTGGGACTACACCCTAAAGGGCCTGTCCCTTATCAACCGGGAAAGCATCGACGCTATCAGGACGGCGGTGTGGGAGCTGGAACGGGCCGGATATATCAGGCGGGAACAGGGCCGTGACGCAAAGGGCAAAATGGCCGATATGGTCTATACCATTTACGAGCAGCCGGTGTTGGATAAGCCGGTATTGGAAAACCCGGTGTTGGAAAATCCAACATCGGATAACCCGACATCGGATAATCCGGCGTCGGGAAATCCAACGCAATTAAATAAAGAAATACAAAGAACTAACTTACCAAGAAAAGAAAAATTAAACACAGATGGACAAAGTACCGATTCCATTCCTTTCCCATCCCTGACCCCTGCCCCTGTGGAGGACGAAGCGGCGGCTGCACCGCTGGAACGGAAAGGAACAGGAAAGGATGCGGCAGTACAGATTTATCGGGAAATCCTTTTGGAGAATATCGAGTATGACTATCTCATTCAGGACAGTTCCATTGACCGGGAGCAGCTTGACGAGATCGTTGATCTGATGCTGGAAACCGTCTGTACTTCCCGTAAGAGCATCCGTATTGCCGGGGATGATTACCCCGCCGAGCTGGTGAAGTCCAAGTTTATGAAGCTGAACAGTGAACATATCCGCTTTGTCTTTGACTGCCTGCGGGAGAACACCACGAAAGTCCGCAACATCAAGCAGTATTTACGGGCTATGCTGTTCAATGCCCCCAGCACCATTAGTAACTACTACACGTCCCTTGTGGCGCACGATATGGCGCAGCCGGATTGGGGCAAACCAAAATCCGGCCTGCCGGACTATTCCTGTTCGCCGGATGAAAGCCTGTGAGGAAAAGGAGGCGCTTTGAACCGTTGTTACCTGCGGCGTCTGGTGGTTCCACCTTAGACGCCATTTTTGACTTTTTGACAAGGAGGGATGCTTATTGCAGGAAGAAGTCGATCAGAAAACCATTGCCCTGTCCATGAAAACGGGCAAGTTCACGGCCCAAGTGCTGCAAGCGGCGCTGAAAAAGTATTTGCAGCACCGGGCCAAAGGCAAGACCATGTTGCACCACGGCCAGCAGAGCCTAAAGCAGCTCAAAAAGCATGGGGCGGCCCTCTCCAACATTGAGATCACCGAGGCCAACATTGGCGCATTCAAGCCTTGTGCCAAGAAATACGGCGTGGATTTTGCCTTGCGAAAGGATAAGACCACCCTGCCGTCCCACTACGTCGTGATCTTCAAATCCAAGGATGCGGACAATCAACTTTTCCAAGTCCATGAAATACAATCCGTTCGTCTACATCCACTCGGAAAAGGACGTGCTAAAGCTGGTAAATACCCTGATTGCCAACACCAAGGGAGAGGGCGAAAAATCAGCGGAGGATTTTTGGGTCAAGTCGGAACGGCTGTTTTACACGGCCCTGATCGGCTACATCTGGTATGAGGCCCCGGCAGAGGAAATGAACTTCACAACGCTGCTGGAAATGATAAATGCCAGTGAAGCCCGCGAGGACGACCCGGAGTTTCAAAGCCCCGTAGACCTGATGTTTGAACGATTGGAGCAGAAAGACCCCGACCACTTTGCCGTGCGGCAGTATAAGAAATTCCTGCTGTCCGCTGGCAAGACCCGTTCCTCCATCCTGATAAGCTGCGGCGCACGTTTGGCCCCCTTTGACATCCGAGAAGTGCGTGAGCTGATGGAGGACGACGAAATGGAGCTGGACACTATCGGGGACGAAAAGACGGTGCTGTTTCTCATTATGAGCGACACAGACACCACATTTAACTTCATTCTGGCTATGCTCCAAAGCCAGTTAATCAACTTACTTTGTGACCGGGCCGATGATAAGTACGGTGGGCGGCTGCCTGTCCATGTGCGGCTGATCCTAGACGAGTTTGCCAACATTGGCCAGATACCAAATTTTGATAAATTGATCGCCACCATCCGAAGCCGGGAAATCTCGGCTTCTATTATTTTGCAGAGCCAGTCGCAGTTAAAGGCCATCTACAAGGACGCTGCCGAAATCATATCGGACAACTGCGATTCTGTGCTTTTCCTGAGTGGGCGCGGCAAAAATGCCAAGGAAATCTCCGACGCGCTGGGCAAGGAAACCATTGACAGTTTCAACACCAGCGAGAACCGGGGAAGCCAGACATCCCACGGACTGAACTACCAGAAGTTAGGAAAGGAGCTGATGAGCCAAGACGAAATCGCTGTGATGGACGGCGGCAAGTGCATCTTGCAGCTACGGGGTGTGCGCCCGTTTTTATCGGAGAAATTCGATATTGCCAAGCACCCGCGCTACAAATACCTTGCCGACGCCGACAAGAAAAACACCTTTGATGTGGACAGGTTTTTGACCGCTACGCGCCGGAAACGGCAGCAAGTGGTGACGCAGGACGAGATTTTCGACCTGTACGAAATTGACCTGTCGGACGAGGACGCCGCCGCTGAATAAGCCGCGGCTATTTTCATACCCAAAACCAAATCAAACAATTTTGAGAGCCGCGAAACGCGGCAGAAAGTGAGGAAATTTATGGAATTTTTCAACAGTGCAGTGAACACTTTACAGACTATCGTGATCGGACTGGGCGGCGGCCTGTGCGTCTGGGGCGGCGTCAATCTTCTGGAGGGCTACGGCCAGGACAACCCCGGCGCTAATGCTCATGTACGGTAAGGAAGCAAGCAACCGAAAACAAGAGATAGACCGCCAGCACTACACTATTCCGAACCAAAGACCAAAAGATAAGCATTG